>Ga0255772_10000705_pt1 | contig 32970 bp, 16 predicted proteins | sample 071ome_34_FD_179970 | JGI IMG/M metagenome (GOLD analysis project Ga0255772, IMG submission 179970) | Coastal salt marsh microbial communities from the Groves Creek Marsh, Skidaway Island, Georgia - 071411BT metaG (version 2) | ecosystem: Environmental > Aquatic > Marine > Intertidal zone >...
TCAGCCACACTCTTAATTAGTTGCCCAGTAACTTCATAAGCTCTCGCAGAGCCTTGTTCTTGTGAGATCTCCATGATCCCATCAATGGCTTCTTGACCTTTTTCGATCAACGAATACAACTGACCTCTTGTGTATTCGTAGTCTCTTTTCAGGTCTGGTTTTTCTTCTCGCTGTCTTGGGACTTGTACATCGCCGCTAACAGGGGCAATCTCACTGCCTCCGTCATCTTTAAGAATGTCAAGTGCTTTCCCGATATCATCAAACGCCATTGTTGTTCCTCAGAATTAAACATCAGTTCCTTGTGATGGTGAGTACTCTTTATAGTCCTGGTAGAATGATGAGAGTTCGTTAAAACCAAAATCATCACCTGCAATAATAAGAGCATCATCACCAGTGAGAGGCAAGGATGCATCTCTAGATCCACTAATCAGATTTATAACAGATCCAGCAACGTGATCAATTGCGGTAGTTCCATCAACTGCTCTATAAACTGTGAGTTCATTTCCACTGATGGAACGGACTTGCATGTTTTCATTACCAATAGCAATGAAATCGTCAACGCTAAATCCTGATGCACTGTTAACTGAAAGTACGGTTTGTTCTGCAGTCAAATCTTTGTTGATTGCATTGGTCGCATCGTCATTATAATCTTTAAGAGCTCTTGGAGTAGCTGCGTATCTTTGAATTCTCTTTGCAGTGACTCTGTTTGTACCATCAAAGTAATCCACTTGAACTCTCTTAATAAGTCCATCGGAAGTATCTGCAATCTTACCAAACAGATAAGTTTTTGCGGTAAATGTTAACGTGGAAATCATTGCACGACGATTATCAAAACTCCCCTCATAATCATCGGTCATATTGATGTTCTCAAGAATGATTGGAACATCTCTCTTCTCTCCGATAGAAGAGACGAGGTTAATACTAATATTTAATCCTGGTTGGAAGTATGGAAGAATCTGTTCCAGAATCTGCAACATATCATCATTCAACTTTGTAGCGATACTCAGTTGGAATGAAATATTGTATGGAACAGGCATGTAGACTTTTTTAAGATCTGCTAGAGTTCCCGTGTTGCAAGTTTTAAATGTTTGAGTAATAGAAGCTTTTCTGGATGCATCATAATTAATCCCCGTCATTTCAAATGACATGCGAGGAAGAGTAATTGCAGGTCTACCTTTGAGTTCTGGCTGTTGTTCAATTTTTGCCAGAAATTTCTGCATCGGACCATATGCCAAAGGAACTTTCATTCTACTCTGAACATCATCGTTGTCATCAGAGTGACGAACCTCAATTGCATTAAAAAGAGTTCCAAAACCGATAACGGTTTTTCTCAGGATCTCATGATAGAAGTACTGGCCAAACATTGGTTTTATGTATATTTAGAATTCCCCAAAGGGATTTGTTTCTGTGAAGTCTAAAATATCATCAGCTTCACTCTCAATCACAATATTTTCTGCATATTGATCATACTTGTCTTCATATTGAATTGTTTGGATTACATACCTTCCAGTATTTGCCATGCCTGGATTTGTAATAGTGGTAGCAGTTCCTGTTAATACTTCACCAATTCTAAACGGATCTGCGATATTGGAAATCTTGAGAATCTTAGTATCTGCATCCCAAGATTTGACGCGAGCCGTAGAGAGTGAAGATTCCCCTCTGATTACTTCGTTGATGAAGAAGTTTCCAGTTGCAATTCCAGCAGAGGCTGGATCTGCGATTGTAATAGTTGGTGCAATAGTGTAACCAAAACCAGCATTTGTAAATCTGATTGCAGAAATGGTTCCACCTGTTCCAACAACCGCAACTGCGGTTGCATTTGCTGTAGAGACTCCTGCAGGAGAAGTAGAAATGGATACAACTGGTGCAGTGACGTAGTTGGAACCAGTTGTACTGATAGAAGAATTGACAATATGGGTAACACCCTCTGTTGCAATACCAGCCCTGGCGACTGCCCCGACCCCGCCAGCACCACTGAAAGTAACTGTTGGTGGTTGAGTATAGCCGAAACCAGGATTGGTAATTTGAACCTCTTTAATAGAGAATGTTGTAGATCCTGCGCCGGCTGTGGTTGTAATGGCAACCACCGTTGCGTTTGCAGTGGTAATTCCTGCAGGAGATGTGGAGATTGCAACGGCTGGTGGACTTGTATATCCATAACCATCATTGATCATGATGATTTGGTTGACAGCTCCAGTAAGGATTCCTGCGGTGACTGCAGCTGTAGATCCTATACCAACAAAAGTGATATTTGCAATATAACCAATATCTTGTACATTATCATCAATCTCTTCAATAGTTGTATTGATGACCTCATCTTCATATTCAAACAACTCACACTTGAGTTCATACATGTAAAGTTTTCCAAGTTGGTAAAACGGATTCTCGTGTTCTACAAACTTGATTTCAAAAAGACTGTCTGTAAGTGGGAGATAAATCAGATCACCTTCTTTTGGTCTGGCGACAAGAACTTCCTCAGCTAAAGTGGTGTCATAGAAAGATGCAACAAAATCATCATATCTTTCTTTAGAAATAACCAGAGTCAATTCATCGGTTGTTCTGATACCAAACTTGGTCATCAGATCTCCAGATCCTGCAAACCCCTCATAGTTCTGCAAATAAGCTTCAATGACATAATTGTCATCAAACCTCGCAAGAACATTTTCTTTCATTACAGTCTTACTACCCAGAAATTTTCTAGGCATGTAATAAATATCGACACCGAACATTCTCAACTGTTCGTTGATTAAGTCTTGGACTAATCTTTGTTCTGATGCAGAACCGTGAAGAAAGAATGGATTTAAAGCCATTAGCCGATCATGTCCATTGGGGGAAGTTCATAATCAAATGTCATTCTCTGTTGAATCTCTGCCAATTCTCTCAGAGCGTCTTCATAAATCTGGCGACCATTCAATTCAATGCCACCAGGAAGTTTAACTCCTTGATATTTACTCATGTTTTGACCCCACTGTTTTTTGATGAGTGCAGTGAGAAACTTCTTCAGGAAACTATCGTTGAAAATCTTTTCGTTCTCTGATGGATCTAAGACGCGGAAACAGTCAATGACAACATATTCATCTTTAGAAACACCTTTCCAATCTAAATCAAGATACAATCTATTACCACGTTTGTTGTATCTTACTTTCTTATCTGGGCTTATCAAGAATTGAATTGTTTCTAAGTACTCTTTAGTCATTGAGTATGTCAACATCTCAATCGAACTAAAGTTATAAACATCATTCAGGAAGATCTGATAAGAAATACTGAACATGTTTTGTGTAATGGTATTATCATCAAATCTGAAGATACCATTGATTCCGATAACGTGATCGGGAATTTCAATATAATTTCTCGCTTCTGTAAATTCTGTTTTTGTAGTGATAAAATGAGTTGATCCAATACCAGTGCTACCAGTAAAGGTTACTGCAACACCACTTGATGCATCACTACTGTTTGCTGCAAGTCTGATTTGATTTCTGTTATCTGCAATCGCATAAAGAAGAACACTGTCCGTTGAGATACCAAGGAAACTTGTTGTTCCTACTCCAGCAAGAGCCGTTGTTGCAATTCCAATAGAAGTAGAACCTGCACCAAAACTATAATAAACTGGAGATCCAGTAATAAGCCCGTGATTTGGAATTGTAATATTACTGGAAGTAATATTCAACACACCAGATGATTCTGGATTAAAAGTATCCGACTTAACGCCAGTAGAAGCTACAGTATTACTTCTAGCTGAATCAATGTCAGCCTGACTAATTTGATGTTTGAGATACATCCTCTCAACACCATCAAAATGTCTCTCTTGAAAATATTGAATCGCATCATCGACTAGATCTTCAATCTGATCATCATCGACGTTAATTTCCAAAACAGGCTCACCCAGCTGTCTTAGGCAATAATCAATAAGTTCTTGTCTAGTGCTAGGTTTTGCCATGAATACACAACTAGCTTCTTACTATTTAGTGGTCGTTTTTCTGGTGGAAGTAGATTGCGATGATTCAACCCACTCATCCGATTTATTTTTCAAAATCTCATATTCAGTTTTTAATTTATTGTACTCTTGACTTACACTAATAAACTTAGCTTCGGTCAAGAGTACTTGTTTTTGTAGTTCAACTACTTTGTTTATTGCAAGTTCTACAATAATGTTTGCGTCAAGATTAGAATGTTCCACAATCAATAGTGTCCGTCCACGAAGGAACGCCAGAGGCGTTCGTTGTTAAAATAAAGTTAGAGGTTTGAATACCAGCGGAAGGAGTTGCGGTTGATTGCAACTGACCATTGGCATCAAAGTATGCCGCACCGTTAGTATTAGTTCCAGAAGAAAGAATTAATGATGCAAGAGTTGAAACACCCGTTACTCTTAAAGTATCGAATGTTGTCTGTCCCGCATCCAATCTTCCACCAGTTACAATTGTACCAGCGGTCAGGGTTGTAAATGTACCAGCTGCAGTTGTTGCTGCACCAATAATCGTATTATCAATGTTACCTGCATTGATATCAACTGTTGCAAGAGTTGAAGTGCCAGTTACATTTAACGTTGCGATAGTTGCGGCTGCAGAAACATTGACATCATCTAGTTCTGCAAGACCATCAACAAACAGATTTTGCCATTCTCTGTTTGTATTACCAAGATCAAATGATCCATCGGCATTTGGTAACCAATCTTGGTTTACCTCAAAACCACTTTGAGTTAAACTCCAGAAGATAGTCTTGTCTCCGTCACTACCACCATGAACAAAGAAACCACCGCCATCAGCGGTTATATTAGAAGCCGTAGATGTAGATGCAACACCAATGTGTTTATCCTGAACGTCAAGGAAATCAACGTTGATAATCGTTTCAGTTCCTTCAACAGTTAAATTACCAAGAACAAGAAGATCATTGGTGATTGTAACACCACCACCAACAACGATATCAGTGGCAAGACCAACTGTAATTGTATTGTCTGTTAATGTTGTTCTAGTTTCATTATTAGTTGCAGCAACAGTAAAAGTATCTGTGAGAAGATTTACTCTATCTGTAGATGCATAACCAGCACTAATAACCATGCTGGATGGAACATCCGAGAAAGATAAACTTCCAGAGCCATTTGTAACCAGAATTTGATCTACAGAACCATCAGCAACTGGGAAACTATACTTAGTACCACCAGAACCAAGGGTAAATGCTTCAGTAAATGTTGCAGCTGCACCAACTACGTCGTGTGTGGTAAGAGTAGTAACAACACCAACTGGGGCACGGAGAGTAGTTGCATCAATGATCGTTCCATCAAGAGTTGCACCAACTACCAGTGTACTTCCATCAAAGGTGAGATTTGCATCATCTTCCAGTTGTCCAGAAGTGCCAACAATGACGATGCGATTCTCAGTCAAGTCTGAGACAGTGGCAGATGAAAGTACCGATTCGGCTCCAGATACATTCAATCCATTGTTTGCATCAATAGCATCAGTAAATGTAGAAACACCAACAACAGAAAGACCAGCACCGACATATGCATCAGTCTGAACATCGATGGTCCCAGAGACAGTTTGGTCTCCAGTTACCGTCAAAGTTGAACCATCGAAAGTAAAGTTTCCACTGTCTTCAAGGGCACCAGAAGTACCAGCAAGAACAACTCTTCCTGAAGTCAGATCACTAACAGTCGCGGAAGAAAGTATTGTTTCTCCACCAGAAACATCCAATCCACCATTTGCATCAATAGCACCAGTAAACGTAGAAATACCAGTTACTAGAAGATCTTCATCTAGTGTTACGTCTGTGGTAAATCCAGCCCGTGCATTTACAGTGAGGGTATCTGTATGTGAGTCACCGATAGTGACATTGCCATTCAGGTTAAGACCTTGAGCAAAAGTAGATACACCAGTAACATTCAGATTTGAAGTTACAAAGTCGGTAATATTTGTTCTGGTTGCGGTAAGAATACCAGCAACACTCCATCCATCAATTTCACCGTTACTATCAACAATTGCAGCAGATGAATTGGTAAGTTCACCATGGACATGATCTAAAAGTTTATATGTATATTCTCCGCCCAGTTCTACAGGATTGTTAGAGGCATTACCGATAAACAAACGACCAGCTTTATTAGCAGAAGTACCAGCCGTCCCCTGTTCTATGGTGATTGCAAGTTCGCCATACTCTAGAGACCCTGGAGCAGTCGCACCAGTAGATCTTAAGATCCTAATCTTACTGGCCATTAGAATGTGCCTCCGTTAATGTCTAAGTTTCTTGTGTTTCCTGGGGTTAACGTATTAGTTGCAACCCATGCAGATGTATTTGAATCATAAACCAAAACAGAACCATTTGATACTGCAGCAGTGTCAGTATCAGTCAAACCAGCTAGAGTTCCACCAGTAGTTCCAGTGGATGTTGTTGCAACCTTGGTTGCAGATTTTTGACCAACTCGGATCTTAATGTCTGGCATTTATTTACTCCTTAGTGGCACTTTCTCTCACCAAGACAGATCCTTCAACAACACGTTCCTTCAGTCCATCAACATCAGTCAAAATAACGTCATAGATATATCTTCCAGATTTAATTCTTTTAGTGATTTCATCGGTCATAGTAATATTGACCGTTCCATTAAGTCTATCTGGAAAACTAACAGCAAATGTATAAGATTTACTGCTAGAAGCATGTTTGCGAAGTTGTGCTGAACCAGTATAGTTTGTCAAATTCAAAGCACTATTACTAGCACTATTCTCTAAGTTAAACGTCTGAGTAAAATCGACGCCTTGATCAATCACCAAATTGACAACGTATACAGCCATTCTTTAGATTCTTTAGATAGTGTTCGTCTAGATATATTTATAATTACAGTTTATCAACCAACTTTTGGAGGAGAGATTTAATTTCACCCACTTCATTTTCTAATTTATCAAGTCTCTCTTTCTCTCTAAGTTTTTGTTCCCTCAATTGAACATAGTTTTGATATGCTGTCTTATCATTATTGATAACTGCATTAGTATCCAGGTCCCGAATGAGACCTGGATGACCTTCAACTTTTTTGTATTCCATTATGCAAATGCGATGGCTCTAAAATCTCTAACTTTAGGAACGTAAGCTTGATTTGTACCTGTCATGATAACTTTGATTTCAAATCCATTAAACTCTGGGAGATTACTTGCTGTAAACTGATAATCTCTGAACTCTTCATCAAATCTTGAGGCAGGAACAAATCTATCAGGTTTACCATTGTTCAGTTTTGGATCAATTACCTGATCTCCAAATCCATCCCCTGTTGTATCGGTCATGTTGTCATAACCAGGGAAGAGTTCATATGGAGTTTCCTTATCAAAAGTATCAGTTCTAAAGAGTCTGTAGAGAACTCTAATGTCACTAGAAATGTGACGATATGCAGCAAACTTGACTTGTAAGAATGTTGCTGGATTTTCCAGATTAACTCTCTTACTGATATAAACTGCAGCATTTGGATCACTGAATCTTTCATTCACTCTATTATCATCTGGATAATTCGTGATTCTTTGATCAAGTCTATTTGTAGTTGTAATGACCGCAAGTCTATCAACATCAATCACAGGAGAAACATTTTGATCAAGTGAAGAAAGAACCAACTCCATTGTGAATGACTTGTTACCAGGTAACGCACTCAGTTGATTTTGTTCGTTGATCTTCGAAGCAAACATTCTAGGATCTGTGAAATAATTAACACCATTGAGGGTAACACTTTCAAATCCTTTATCTTGGAAAGAACTTTCGGATCCACTAACACTTGTTGCAGAAACTGTTCTAACTCTTCCAGAGAATCCAGTATCTCTAGGTGTTAAGAACTCTACAAGTGGAGTCAAGGCTTCAAACTGAACGTTTTGTGTTGCCTTAGCCTTGTATCCTCCAGAGATCTCAGTGTCACTGATTTTCAGTGCAGGGAAACTGTTGGTTCCATCTCTCACAGTTCCAATACCACTTGAAGTAACATCGACCTTAAGATAGTAACTATCAAGAGTAATCTCATTAGAATTATTAACACTTGAGAACTGGTGAGTTGTATTGATTCTTCTGAGAGAGATTCCAGAAGCTTCATACTTTTGAACAATATCACCAACTCTATGAGTTTCTGCAACAGTATTATCAATGGCTCTGGTGATTCCAGTGAGTTTTTGTGGTGTTGCAGATGCGTCAGTTCCAGTGTATGCAATAATTTCATTGTTAATTTTCACATATCCTGGATTGGTTGTGGAAACACCAACGTTTTCAAAGTTGGAGAATACCGATACCGATCCAAGTTCCAGATCTGCGGTTGATGTATTCGAATACTGAGATGAGACAGTAGTTGTCGTGTTAACACCAACAACACCCGCAATCGTTACTCTATTGTTTCTACCATGCATACCATGGTTTCTATGATTTACCTTGACATGTAAACCATCTTTGTATGATGCAGTGTTATTAATGGCTGAAGGTTGCGATCCTGGTAAGGTAGACGCAACACCAACGGCGTTAATAGTCATCAGTTCGGATGACGTTGTAAATTCACCCTGAACTCTGTCAAGAATGATGCTGTTGGTTGCGGAAATGATACCAACGTTAAATCTTGTTCCTGTTCCAGTTTCACCAAGGGTACATCCAAGAACATCACCAACAGCATATCCAGAACCACCACTAGTAACTGTAACAACTCCGATGGAGCCACTAGAAACCTGAATATTTGCAACAGCACCAGATCCATTGCCAGTAATAGATGTGAGTGCAATACCAGTAAACGTGAAGTTGGATGCTGATGGTGTTAAACCAGTTCCAACCGTGTTAGTTGTGATTCCACCAGCTTCAGTAGATGTAGTGTTGATCTTGATTGCGCCAAGAGATTTGACAAGGTTTCCTTCGGCGTTAGTATTTCCAACCTGAGTGAATTTAGATCCAACATTGAAGTCTCTGGTTGCAACAGTACTTCCAAAACCAACTTTAATTTCATGTGAATAATATTCAATTGGGTCTGGACGCAATCTTGGGAATTCAAACTTACCAACACCCAACTCTGGATTGTAAAGTTTGAGAGTGCCAGGACCAGGAACGAAATTACACTTATTAAGAGTAAACTTGAGATCTTCAAACTGGCTTGCATCCCATGTTGATCCATTCTGTGATTTGAACAACGAACCCATGTAAGGTTGTTGAGAAACAATAATTCTCTCACTTTCAGCCAGATTTGCAGTAGAAATGTCTTCTTCACCCATTCTAGAGATGAAGACTCTGTAGTTATTTGATGCGGACAGAAGAACGAGGGCGTATTCTCTCTTACCAGCAAGATAAACTGGAGATGGGAACACGAATCTTGTAGCCACACTACCATCTTCAGAAACATTAACCTGAGATGGTTCGTAAATAACCTCACCAAATCCAATAACTGTCTGAGTAGGCAGACCAGTCTGCATTGTTCTAATCTGCAGAGTTACTGGAATGTTGTCATCCTTTGTCTGGAAGAAAATGTCACATGAAGAAACGAATACTCCGTTATCTTCAACAACTTCAAACGACTCTGCAAGTGGGTCAAACCACTGGTTTTGTGCAACTGTTCTCTCTTCAAACGCTGCAGTTTGTACAGTTCTAATAATACTTTGATTAGTAACAGTGCTATCGGACAGAGTTTCTCTTTGAATTTCTGGATTTCTAATGCCAATAACATCATCTTGAACTGTGTCCAGAACACCTTCTGCGCGGAAAGAAACTTCAGCTGTCGATGGATTATCAACAGGACTCAGAGAATTTACTGGGCTACTTGTGCATCTGAAAGTCTTAACTCCAGTTCTGAACTGAGGAACTGTTGGGAGTGAAGAATTAGGAATGAAGAGAGATCCAATCAATGCACCCTTTTCATCACTGATGAGTCTAAAGTCGGAAACAGTAGCCTCAGCACCACTGGTTTGACCAACCAATCTCATATTCTTCGCAGCGTATCCAGTAAAGTTTCCAAGAACTTCTGCTTGAAGAGATGCTGTGTCAATGTTCAGAACACTACTTGTTGCAGAATATACTGAACTGAGACCAACTGCATCTGCATATGGATTCACATCATAGATAATCGTTGGTGAATCATATGAACCATATTTGTGATTTTGTTGTGCAACTCTAAACGTGATTTCTGGTAAAGAACCACCATCCAGTCCATTATCGGCGAATGTTCCCTTAACAGTCTCACCAACTTGGAATACACCCTGAACCATGTCGATTTCAAGGAGTTTTGGTGTTGCATATTGAGTTACATCTTGATTCTCAAAGAAGATGTAGAAACGTGTTCTTGGTTTGATTCTATTAACAACAAACTCAATGTTTCTAGATCTCATGTAAGGAATGGTTTCCTGACTGATTAATCTAGTTCCAAGAGATTGTGTATCGATTCTTTCATTAACTTGAATCTGAATACCACTTCTGGTAAGACCTCTATCAATCGTAATAGTCTCTTCATTAGTTACCAGGAAGTTGTCCTGCATGGTAACGTTTCTAGTTCTCTGAGCGAGAGCCGAATGTTCACTTGCAATTTGTTGACCACCACCAGTCCATCCACGTCTCCATCCACCAACTTGACTTACTTCAGTTGACTGGAGATCTCTTGAAAGTTCTGTTGTGCTGATATCGATAGAACTCCACTCTTCTTCCCATGAACCCCAGTCAATAGGAGCAAATCCAGTATTGGGATCTACTGAAAGGGAATCCATGAATGCTTGATAACCACCTTCAAGAGTGATGTTATTCACATCAAGTCTCTTTTCATCGACCCATACATCACTAGCTGGGTTCAGATTTGCAACACCAACCCAATTAATTACAGCAAATGGGTTAACGTTTTCAGTTCTGGTAGCAAATCTCTGCTTGATGAATTCGGCTTCAGAATAGTCAAGAGTTACAACATCACCAGTTCTTCTCAACGCATTGGACTGTAAGTCTGATACTTGAGTCAAATCTGCATTTGGATTTGCAGTTGTGCCAATACCAATTACTTGTTCAGAACCAAGAAGGAGATCAATACCATGAGTATAGTGAAGTGGTCTCAAATGTCCAGAAGCTTTATCAATCGAAGCTCTAAAGTTTGGATGGACAATGGAATGTGATCCATGACTTCTGAAGTTATCAACAAAGAATCCAGACTTAAATCTATCAAGACCAGTTACAGCATCTTTAATATTCAGATTCGCAGTATCAGTCTCAAGGAGAGAAAGTTGTGTGTAGAACTCTACGTTCTTGAGACGTGTCTCCAGTCTGGAGATGTCGAACATAGTGTATCTCTTATGTTTTGCAAGAACCACTGCGGTTTCTTGAGATGCATTATGAATGTATGGTCTGTTGTAAATCGTAGCAACAGTAAATGATCCACCTGGAGTATCTGGAGCAACTGGGAAGTCTGAAGAAGCTCCTTGCTTCAGTTCAAAGAATCCATCTTTAGAGAGGAAAATCTTATCAATTCTTCCCATATAATAAGAATAACCAAGAGTTAGACTTTCATCGCCAACAAGAATATTTGGTACATATGATCCAGAAGAACTAAAGTCTCTGAAATCATATTCGAATGGAGAATCTGTATCAGTGGAAGAATCGTAGTTTTTGACTCTTGGTCTTATATCAATAAAGTCTGAATTTGGACGACCACCAAAGGTTGGAAGATCCGTCTCATAGGTGTCTGGGGAATATGTATTGACTGTTCCCATATCACCATTGGATCCAGAGTCAATTACATAGTTATCATAAACAATTGCTAATTGTTTCTTAGGCTCTTGAGAACCTTCTTTTCTAATAATTCTGGAGTAATCATAGTATTCTGGTCTCTGTCCATTATCAAAAGTGAAGTTCTTAACGATGTTCTTGTCACCAATGACAACAGCCGATACTTCACCTGTAATTCCAGACGATTGGAATGTTACTGATTCAGAAACACTAAATCTCAGATCGTTCTGATATACAATGTCAACGTTAGACGCTGCAGATGTCACAACTCTTGCAACAGCTCCACTTACGGCACCAACAATTAGTTCACCTTGAATCGTATCTGTCAAATCAGTAGATCTGTTGACAAGGGTGATATTTGGAAGTGTTGGTGCGGCAGTTGTGCTAGATTCAAATACAGCGTGTACTCTAAGAGCGTCTGGAACGTTCAGGGATACTTCTCTATCCTGAACTCTAGTTCCATAAACTTGATTATATGTTAAACCATCATTAAAGTTTGTTGAAGCTGCTCCAGAGTAATCATACTTGGATCTAGAAACAACCAACTTTGTGCATCTCGAAAGAGTCTTATCTTGAGACCTTACATTGGTCTTTTTAAGAGTAGTTACGAGAATAGCATTCGTGTCACTTGCTTTACTCAGACCAGCTAAAGTAATGGTTTTGAATGTTGAGTTGAATGTTACTTTCTGAGAATTCAGATATTCTACAGTTCCATCAGAATAAACCAGATTGTACCTTTCTTCGTCAAAAGGTTGGAAGAATTGATCAGAATCTGATACAGTAACAGTAGCTCTGTTGGTGGCAACATTAAGAGTGAATTGTCTTCTGATCTGAATTTCTGCAGATGAAAGATCTACATTTGAAATGAATGGAGTTGGGAGTGGTGAAATGAGACTCGATCTATTTCCATTTACAACTCTAGGTCTAATCAGTGAGAAATCACTGGACTGAATTTCGGAAGTGGTGAGTCCACCATCACAAACTCCAGGTACTGATGCACCAAGAGAAACGAGAGTGAGAGTAGATCCATCAGCCGCAACAGAACTTACCCTGTTGAATGTTGGATCGGCAAATCCAGTTCTATTATAAGTTACGATATCTCCAGTCTTAATACCAACAGAGAATCTGTTTCCTGGAGCAGTAACAATACCAGCAGTTCCTACAGTGAAATTGGTTCCTGCGGGAGCGAGTGAGAATCGATTTGAAAGACTTGTATCTGCATTAAAAGTATTGATACCAACGGTTTGATAAACAGACTTGATATCATCAAAAGAGTACTCTCTAATGGAAGTAACAACGGTACTCTGTGTAATACCATTAATGATAATTGGTTCATCAACGATAAACTGACCACTAGTGGATGTGAGTGTCAGAGACTTAGATCCACTTACATCACTCTTCAAGAATCCTCTTGCACCACTCCTTGCACCCTCAATCAGAGCTGGAGTTGTTTGCGTGGTGTCTGTATTTACAGTAACTGTTGTAAATGTTGCAAGATCATAAAGATACAAATCATACTTTGTAGCAGCGTTAGAATATGCAGAAGCTTCTAACTTATAATCGTATACCTTTGCATTACCAATTTCAATGCCTGCAGCATCAGAACCCGTGGTTCCAATTCTTTCACTTCTAAGACTTACTGTCGCAGTTGTTCCAAATCCAACAACGGGAGATCCATAGACATTATTAATCTTAATGTAATTTACACCATCAAAAACGAACGATGATGAGTCTACAGTTTTTGTATCTCTTGGCTTCGGTACATCAATGTAACTAGTGTTTAGTTTCTCAATATCAAAACCTCTTACATATGCTTTACCAGGCGAAACTGCATAAAGCATTAAGTCTGAACTAGGAGTTCCACCTTCAGATGTTTTTTGGGATGGTAAGTATATACCACCATTACCCTGTCTGTTGTTTAAAGACTCTTGTACAGTTACTTGGAATGGTTTTACATAGTAGTCACCACTCTCATCATAAGTTCTTCTTGCTAACTCATCACGGATGATATTATAATCAGTTTTCTTAACAAACTTCTGTAATTGTCCATTTTCAAGCCTCATCAATTCGACGAAGTTTTCGTCATTAAATTCTGTGAGAGATTTTTTGATTAAAGTAGTTTTTACCTGGAATCTATCTGCACCAGGAGCTGCAAAGTTTGTAAATCCCTTTGCATTATCAAAGAGTGAATCATCATCATAAGCAGTAACAACGTTTTCACTGATCAACAGACCAACTCTATAGTTGGGTCTATCACCATATTGATCAAGAATAACGGTATCTGCAGTTACTCTTACGAAGAAACCACGAATAAAGTAAACACCATCCTGAATAGATGCGGCTGATCCAATAGAAGTTGCGGCATTTGGAATACATGATCCAAATGGATTATTCGCAGAAATTCTTGATAATCCGTATTCAATATCAGAAGCTGTTACAAGATTCTCACCATCTTGAAAAGTTTCTGTAGCAAAATCTCCACCAGATTTTGAATATTTTACATAAAGTGTATTATTTCCCCTATCAGAATTCGTGGCTAAAACATAGTTTACTACCGTAGCTTCAACCCCAGAAGACTCACCTCTAATTACTTTACCAACCAGTTTATCGAGATACTCTGAGAGAGGGACCCCCAAGAACGTATCATTTAACTCTACAGCATAATATAGTGGGTCATATGCAATTTGGCCAGGAATGACCATTGCACCTTCTTTAAAGAAGTGTTGACCAAATCTCTCAATTTGGTTCTGAAGAATAGATTGAAGAGTTGTTAATTCTCTTGCCTGAACTGGACTAGCGGGTTTAAATAATACCCGATTAAAGTTCTTCTCCTCATTAAAATCATCAAAATATGGAGAAACGTTGAGGTTAGTCTCTTGGGGCATTTTCTTAGAACTCTAATACGATTTTGATGTCTTCTTTCTGGCTGGCGGAGCGCTGAATCGCTGCCCTGTTATCTATGTATAAGATCTCCCCAGAATATTTTTTAACTTCTGGTTGAGCAACACCTTCAACAAAACTTTGGCCAAGTTGAACCAAAGCACTTCCAACAGTCGTTGCAGTTCCTGGATTTGCTGATGTACCAAAACTTGTATTGATACCAAGTGCATTTCCAGATGTTTGACCACTAATAATGTAAGTTCCACCAACACCAATCTGTGAAGTGAAGTCTACCAATCTATATCCATATGTTGTTGATCCTAAACCAACAGGATTATAAACTTTTAGAACACCAGTGGAAGAATCCCAATTTGCAACATAACCAACAGCAGTAGATCCAATACCAATTTGTTGATAAATTGGGGTATCAACTGTATACGTTGTGTCTGCGATGTTACCACCAGTTGTTGATTCTAATTTAAGTGCAAAAAGGGCACTAGCTCTAGATTGTTCCAGAAGACTTCCTGATGGAGTCAATGGATTTTTGACAACTCCCACTCTAGCAAAGTCGTTTCCAGTGATAAAATCTGGGTTAGACGAATCATTCTCATAACGAGAATAAAGAAGAACTCTAAATGCACCCAACTCTTTGTAAACGTCATTCCCATGTCCTCCAATAGGAGGAATTGGAACTTCAAACTGAGCTACAGATGTTGTACCAACACCAACTGCAGAAAGTCCAGCAATAGGACCACCAGTCTCTGCACCAGGAGCACCAGGATAGAACTGAATTGTTCCTCTGGTATATCCCCTACCACCGTTGGTAACTGATACCGCAGATACCTTACCTTGGTTATCAACTGTTACACTAGCTCTACCACCAGTACCATCTCCCAAAATAGGAACATTAGTAAATGTTGTACTGATTGGTTGATATCCACCACCCGCATTTACAATCAGGGCAGTTTCAATTTTACCGTCAACAGAATTGTTCTTAACATCCGAAGTATCACCAGTTCCCCAGTCATTTGGCACTGGAATAAAATCAATAGAATCAAATTTCACAATGTCTGTTGGAACAATCGTGTAGAGATACTTCCAGATATATCCATCTCCACTAGAGCCAGCAGATCTTGGTTCAAGATCTGTAAATGTTGGTTCATCCAGAGACTGTTTTCCGAGTGGATTATCTGGGTTTTGTCCGTTATTAATGCAAACGTAAACTTTAAACTGACTGTTTACCACATAATACTTTGCATCGTACAAGTTTGTAGACGCAGTTTGTGGACTTAGATTATCTCTTGTATAAGTGTCCTTATACATTTCATAGATTGTGCCCGCAGTCCAAGTATATTTTCTCACCATTCGTTTTACGTCACCAGTCGCAAGCTTTTTAAGTGCGATCATGGTGTCATAATCATCATTATACTCCCTAAGACCATCTTTGGGTGCAGGAGTATTAGAATTCCAATCTGTAGTGCCATAGCCGGCACCAACATCATTAGAATTTGGCAATCCAATAAAAGTATAATATGACTGCTGCGTATTCGCTACACCAGCGACAAAATTCGCAGCATTTAATATCCTAAATTGATCTGAGATAATCGCAGGCATTTTATTAGACTTTTTGTTTTATTTATGAAGTCTCACTTAAGTCATTATAATTTTCTGTTACCGCACTAACACGATAAACAACTGGCGCTGTAGTAAGTCCAGCATATCCATTTTGATTATTGATACTGAAAGATTGTGGGTTTACAACATCTCTATTGAATGAATAGAATCTACCCCAACTATAGTAACCAATCTTAGGAGATAGGCTGGTTGTTCCCAGTCCAGCAAGAGACTGAACGTTGGAACATACAGTAACGATACCAGAAGTAGACGTAATAATTTCATCAGCTCTGTATACATTATCAATGAATGTTGTTCCAACTCCAATAACACTTGCATCAACATTAATTGATGTCAGTCCATTGCCAACAACAGAATCGTGAATAACGAAGTAATAACCTTGAGAAATACCACTCTTGGTAATATTACCAAAAGCAGCTTGATCTAAGAACGGATCTGACTGCAATTCAAATTTGACCATTGGACTATCAGTTCCAATACCAGTTGAACTTGTTCCAAGACCAACAACTACACCGTAGTCGCCGTCACAATCTGCACTGGTAATTATCTCAATTGTGACTGGTTCTGTAGAAATAAGAACCTCTACAGATGTATTTGGATCATAACCAAAACCACGTTCTGTTAAATTAATTGATGTGATTGTTCCTGCGGCAGAAACCGTAGCGGTTGCAGCTGCAGATACGGTTGCAAACTCACTGTACAGAATATTCGAAGACAGTCCAACTGTTACCAGTTTATTATCACCAAATGCAAGTCCATTGAAATCTGTAGTAACGCCAACGGATCTTGGATACCAATGAGTTCCATTAAAGGAGTTCATCACATTTCCAGTCTGTCCAACTGCAACCCAAACGTTGTTGTCATAACTGACAGAATTCAGACTGAAAGTGGCTCCAGAGGAAACAACTGACCAATTCAGACCATCATCAGTTGATCGAATAATTGTTCCTGCTGCTCCAACAGCAATCCATGCATTATCACCATGATGCACATCATTCAATCTCGTTGTGATTGAGGTGGTTGTAACACCAGACCAAATTTCACCATCATTAGATCTCAGAAGTTCTCCATTGTCACCGACGGCAATGAAAGTATTTGCGTTGTTTCCAACACCACGAAGATTTTGTATTGAATACTTATTAGCAATGACAAAAGCAGTTCCAAGACCAAGAGGCCCATCCTCAGAGAACAGAATGGTTCCACCAGCACCAACTGCAACAGCTTTAGTCGTTCCAGCAATAACTGAATTCAAATCAATAGAAACATTGTCATCATTGTATGTGTAAAGGAATCCATTCAGAGTTCTTGTATAAATTCTGGAATTCGTGTAACTACCACCACGATCTGTGCTAACCGCGATTGTACCTCCAAGTCCAACAGCAATAATATTTGTTGTTAAACCAACAACACTAAAGTAGGTCCCAAATCCACTTGATGTCGAAGAGTTCCATGTAACTCCATCCTTAGAAGTGTTAATTCCAGATGTACTTCCAACAGCAACAAATATTCCACTATCTGCATAATCAACATCTTGATATTCAATGTCGGTATTTGAATCTACCGCAGTCCAATCTTTACCAACTTCTTTAGTTTGTGGAATAGTAGATGCAAAGGAAATTGTTGGTAATGTATCATATCCAGCACCAGGATCCGTGATAGTAAATCCAGAAATTGTTCCCCCAAGAGACACTGTTGCAGTGGCATCAGCCGCGTCAACATTATTCTCTTTCATGATCTTGATACTTCCACCAAGAACACTGTTTCTATCAGATCTATTATCATAAGCACTAAACAGTGGGAATGCGTTCTCTACAAAAATTGCATCTGAAGAAACACCAACATTCTGAATAATTCTAGTGGTTGGATGAATTTTGCCAATCAGTGAGGTTCTTGATTTTGGAAGAGCTTGATTGTTCAGAATCAAATCACTTGTTTGTTTTTGCCAAGAAACAGACCTTGTAAATGCGGCGTTAGAGTTAATACCAACACCAGCATACAAATTAGTTTCTGCCTTTTTAACACCAGTAATCGCAGTTACCCTTCTATCAAGTTGACCAACAATATTATTTTTTCTCTGTAAGGTCAGTCTATCTCCAATCTTAACCGTTGGGAAAGGAGTTCCATCAGTTACGTCTGCATTAGATCCTCTGTAGAACAAGACCTGACACTTACTTCCAGCTTTTGGAGCTTCGGTAAACTGAACTTGGGTTCCTCCAGTGAAAGTATAGTTTGCACCTGGTCTCTGTAAAATATCATTAATGAAGATGATCAAATTATTACCAACATCAAGAGAGGTGTCTTCAGTATCAATGTTAATGATCTCAGTAGTAACTGTAGTCTTTGTTAAGGTGAATACAGTTTGACTTCCATCAAATTCATCAGCAAAACTATCAAGTGGAAGAATCTGACCGAAACTAAATCCAGAGAACTTGTCATCGATTCTACTATTAACAGTGAATGTAAATGCACTAAATGCCGCACCAACATTTGGATCTGTTGGGATTCCAGCGGCAGTTAAAACATCACCATTATAATATCCAATTCCTCTATCAGTGATATTGAAATCAATGATGCTTCCGCCCGTACCAACTACAACAGTAGCCTTAAATCCATTTCCTTGTCCACCAGTAAATGATACATTATTGTATGCTGTCGGAATACCAACAACGATTACTGGAGGAGTTGTGGATGCATATCCAGATCCACCACTTACTGTAGAAATACCAGTAATTGTTCCTGCAGTTCCGACAGTTGCTGAAAGAACTGCCGTTGATCCGATTCCAAGAGGATTGAAAATCTGAATAGAAACAGAATCAGAAGATCTGTATCCCGATCCACCACCAGTAACAACAACCGACTCAATTGCACCCGAACCGTTTACAACTGCGGTTGCGGCAGCTGCAACCAAATTCTGGTATCCAGAACCAAAACCAACAGAAACGTCCCCAACAATTCCACCCCTAGGAAGATTAGTTCTGGTCGTTCCAGTGAAGAAGATAGAAGCACCAATTCCAGATCCAGTTCTTTCGTCCATGGTGTAATCAACCAATGGAGACTGAACAACGTTGTTAATAAGGATAAATCCATTGTTTACAACTTCATTACTACCACCAGGACCAGATATTGTAGTAACAATACCAGTAACGTCCTGATCATCCTGAAGAAGTGTAAATGTCTTACCAATACCAGTGAATTGGTCGGAAATGTCATCAAAAATAAAGTTGGTATTTGGATTCTTTCTATTGAATACACGACCACCAAAAGTAGAAGATGTGCTAATACCTGGTTGTAATGTACTAACTCCAGTTGGTCCATATGGAGCAGTAACAAAGTGAATCACATCCTTAACAATATGGAAGTTACCACCACGTACAGTTACTGCAGCACCAACTGTGTGTGCAGCTGCAACACTTCCAAGTAATCCACGATCAACCGTTAGTACGTTTGTTGAACCAAATCCAACAACACCCACCTGCATAATCTCATTGTCAATATTAAACAAATCATTTGCAGTAATTGATGTAATTCCAGTGACCTTAATAGTTGTAGAACCAACTCCAACAGCTTCAGCAAGAGTTACATTAATGCCTCTCTTAAAGAGTGGAGACTGAACCATACCATCAACGTCAATAACAACTCTCTTGTCTGGGTTTAAAACATCGAATGAATGACTTGTACCAGATCCAACTGCACGGAAGAAGAAGGGTTCATTATTTGTAACGGCAGTGTTCAATCCAGCCAGAGAGAATCTGTTATTGTCAATCTTGATAACATAAACTTCTGCAGGCATGAACGAAGTGGAAACACCACCAAGAACTTTATTGGTTGTTACAATACCAACTCTATTGTTGCCATAGGCTGCACCAGGATCATACTTGATTCTTTCACCAGTCTGGAAGTCATGGTTGTTGATTCTGATAATAGAAGAACCAACAGAAACTACACTTGAACTTGAACCATCAAATACTTTGTTGAAGAGAACAACCGATCTGTTCGTTCTAGTAAGTTTAAAGGTTGTCAATCCAACAATGTTTGTACTAGTTGTTGTTCCAATACCAGTAAACTGATCGGAAATATCATCAATAATATCAACTCGGTTAGAGTCCACATTAATAAAGGCCGAAATTCTCTTATTTTGTAGGGTCACAAACTTAGAAAGACCATTGGTAAGAGTTTCCTCTCCACCAATATCAAAATCATCTCTAGTATAGAAAGATTTCAAGTTATCAATATTAACAGAAAGAACCGTATCACTTGTTGGTTGACCAAGATCAAGATTTGAGCTTCTACCAAATCCAGCAGTGGTTGAAGAAATAACAACAAGGTCGGAGAAATTTTTATATCCAGTTGGATGAACAATACTGTTTACAGCATCTTTCCATTCTTTCTCTTGAACTTGACTCTTAATTGAGTATGAGAAGTTTTGATAGTAGTCATTATCTTCGATTTTCTGGAAGTCGTCATTTAATTTACCAGTGTCTCTCTGCCAACCTTTCGTCCTTTCCGCACCAAAGCCAACATTGAAGAATTTATTAGGTGTTTCTACATTGGCAACTGTGCCTTCTGATCCAGATAAGAAACCTTTAACAACGTCTCCAATATTGATAGATGCGGTTAAGGATCTTAGTCTAACAGTATTCGTTACTGGATCATAACCTTGATTATCAAGAACAAAACCAATTCCATCAGAACCATAAGTTACTCTTTCACCAGAGAAGAATGACTCTGAATTTAGTTCAGCCGAGAATGTGGGAAGATCTGTTGATTTAATAACTCTACCAGCACTATCATCTGCATTGAAAGTTCCACCAGTGGTTCCGATTCCAGCGATAGAATAAGTAATCTGAGCACTCGATGGATTTCTAGTCAAAATCTCAAAGAAGTTATAATCATAATCCTCAGAATTGTAACCACCAGTTGATGTTAATGACGTTGTTAGTCCGATGCCTTCAACAAAGATTTTATCTCCCACATCAAATGGGAAGTCTGATCCATCAGCCCTCCAACCATTAGTAGGTTGTGTAATGGTCAAGAAATTGGTGTCCCCATTAGAACTTGCAGAAACAATACCAACACCATTTGTGTTTCTAACCGCAACAATCCTTGGTGGATTTGGAACCTCGTTAAATCCACGACCAACATTTGTAACTTCTACAGATCCAATAGAAGTTCCTTCTAAGTTAGCAACCAGTGTTACATCTGGTCTATCTGGAATAATTAAATCTGGAGCAATAATGTAATTTCTACCAGCGGTTACGATACCAACTTTGTTAAGAACATAGTTATTAGTAATAGTAACTACCGTTGGTAGATCAACAGAAGGTTTGATAGTATTATCAGATGGATATTCAAATCCCAGATTGACAACTTCTCTTGCACCTGGTCTTCCAACCTGATCATCATACAGTCTTAGAATCGCATTTTTGCCTGATGTGGTTCTAATTGTAGTAATTCCAGGATTTCTCAGGTAATTGATACCACCAAAATTAACTTTGATTTCGTTAATTCCACCAAGAGCATTAGTAGAATCTGTACTATAACTAAATGTAGTAATTCCAGATGATGATGTGTAACTTGCAGATTCTGGTTCTTCAGTTACTTGATATCTAAGCTCAGTATCAGATGTACTCGTGATACCGTGTCTACCAGAGTAAACACTATCAAAGATAATAATCTTAGATCCATTATTAACACTAACATCTGGATTTGCATCTCTCTTGGTGACAGAAATAGTATCCAGACTCTGCGGCGTTAATTTGTAGTAAAGTGGAGAAGGTACACTCTCAGAGAGTTTCAAGTTCACTACAGCACCAGAAGTTCCAGGTGTTCCAGATCTTGTTACTTCGGTACTGATACCAAATCCCTCATATCTATTTTCAAAACTTTCATCTTCAAAGAATTCGAGTTTAAAGTCTTGAACCGTTACATCAGAAACCGCAAATCCAATGGTTTGACCTCTTCTAGCCGTAACATGTGGATTGATTGCAGTTACCTTATGAACACCAGATCCAAAACTAGTAATTCCAATAAATTGACCACCAAACTTAGTTGCATCAACATAATTTGTCGATAATCTAAATCTGTTATCATCTAGCCTTTGAACATAATACTCACCTTTATTTGTCAAAGGAGTGATTGGATTTGATGAACTATAAAGAATTTTATCACCACTTGAATATTTGTGATCAGTGATGGTTATGGTAGACAGGGAAGTTCCAACACCAACAGCAGATGTTGCAAAATATTTTGGATCAATAGTAGTTTTTCTTGAAATGGTATCATACTCAAGAGCTACTGATTTTGTTGTGTTTGGAAGTAAGTGAACGGATATGTTGTCACCAGTTTTCAATTCATGAGAATCAACGGTCTTCATGGTAACATCATATCGTTTTACACTACCAACATATGAAAGATTGGCAGTTTCAAATGAATGTTCGACTCCAGTATTTTCCTGAACTGGTGTAAAATAGAGAGATGTTGATGTACTTCCAATTCCAGCCTTTGTTGTAGTAATTCCCAGAAGGTTATTACCCTTATCAACAGCATAGACAGTTTGTCCATCCGACAAATTAAATGGGTTACTCAGATCAAGATTATTAGATACTGTTAATGCAACACCTGTTGGGCCCGCACTATAGGTTAATTTTTGACCAGATAACAATCCATGATTAGAAATACTAATCATGTTGTCCGCAGAAGATCCAGATGGAGGCAGTTGGTGATTGGTTAAGATTGTTCCATCATATGCCTTTACTCTAACAACAGTGGTTGTACCAACACCAGCTACACTCTGAACAACAACCGTCGTTCCAATTCCAATAGAATTTTGTGGATTGAAAACAATTTTTTTGTTTGCTGGTGTTGTTAGATTTGTTTTGATACCAACAGTGAAGGAGAATCTACTCTGATCAATTGTTACCTGTTCGCCAGCTTCATGAGAGGTCAGTAAGCCTGCAACACGACGAACTCTATATTCGTTTTTATCTGCGTTGATTGAAAGAACTCTCATTCTTTCACTTCCAATACCGATAACATCATCAACGAAAATGTTTGGAGTTGATCCAGAATTTGCAAGAACCAATGTGGTGGTGATTCCAGTTGCACCACTAGTACCAATACCAACATCGAGTCTAGATGTTACAGAAGAAACCGAGATAGTTCTTTTCCCTTCAATGAACTTGAGTTCTCCTGTTCCAATTCCACTAATAATAACAATATCATTATTAGAAAGATTGTGTGCAGTGGTTGCAACACCAGTTACAGTTTGATTCTCAATAGTAAAGGTTATATTGTTTACTTCAGTTTCAGTAAACGAGATACTAGAAACACCTTTTCCAACAAGAGTTTTAACAACAGCTGACGCTGATTGACCACCACTGTTAATGTTGTTAAAAGTAATTGGATCATTTACTTTATAGTCGATACCTGGTACAACTACACTTACAGACCCAATTCCAGTCCTAATAATATTTCTAACTGTTATCTGAGTATCTTCAAGATTATTAGTTGTCAAATAATCATACGCACTTGACTTAAATCCGAATTTATACGGATAAGTATTTCTTACAAGTGTTCCATTATTAATTAAAGAAATATTTTGTATAGAGGAAGGATTTAAGTTAAAAGGATTTACCTCATGTTTATATCCATTTAAAACATATGGGAATAAAGGCTCCCTAGTATTTGTAAATGGAGAATCTGAACTATCCGTGGCTTCAATGGTACAGAAATATGCATAAACTCCATCTGGGAATTCTGGTGTTTTGCAGAATCTACCATTATATTCATCAAGATCACCATCTGCGGTATATTCCCAGTCATTGATAAAGAATCCTAATGAATAGATTGATGTTGGAGGCCTATTGGATTTTGTTGCAAGTGTATAACTTGGAGTAAGTCTACGAATGGCTCCTCCAGTTGGTGAACTATATCCATATGGACCATAAATCGGACAACCATCATATGCCCATCCAACAATAGGTGAGTGAGCTACGGTTGACTTTTCACTGAAATCATCCTCAATGTTATCGTTGAGAGAAAGTCTTAATTTTCTGGAGAGATATGAGTGTACAAATTTTAATCCATAATTTTCATTTTGACTTGCTAAAATGACACCATCATCATTCTCATTAATGGAGTCTTTATATTTCTGTACAAAATCTACTTGCCATTTGGTTACATCTGCGGTCAGTTTTGCACCGACGCCTGCGGTGACAACACTTACCGTAGTGTTACTTTGAGTATATCCTTTTCCAGAATCAACAATGGAAACACTACTTAATTGACCATCTGATAAGTTAGCTACAAGTTTTGCATATTTTCCATCACCATTAACCACCAAAGTTGGTGGTGTTACATACCCACTACCAGAAATTTTAACAAATGCCTGAGTTATTTGACCTTCGGTCACAACAACATCAATAACTGCACCAGAACCATTTGATATTGTTACGTTTGGTCTTCTATGTACATTGAAGGTGTCAGTTACACCATATCCAGAACCAATAGATGTTAACTGTACTTGTGTTATCTCACCAGTGCAAATTGGTCTCACTACTGGATGAGAAATTGCAGTACTGGCTGTTCCAGAAATCGTATCTACGACAACGTTGATATCTGGATATTTGAATATATGAGTACCAACACCAATTGAACCGAAACTGATGTAGTCTTTTTTATCAAAATCTATACTCGAAGCGGTTGTTCCAATACCAGCACTAACAAGATTAAACTTGTCATCATTAAGTTTATTAATATAATAATTTTGTGTTGTACTAAGACCAGTAATTTCAGTTTCTGTGGTTCTATACTCTACTAAATCACCATGATTGAATCCATGTGCCTTAAAGAAGATATAATCATTTGAGGTATTGATTCCACTTCTGATTGTTGACTCAGCTGTGTAATCAGTTGGAGGATAGATGGCAGATTCTACTAAAACCTTTCGATTTGAATATCCAGATCCAGCATTATCAACGATAATTTTATCAAGAATATTTCTACTTGTTGTTGCAGTAAGTGTGTTAGTACCCGCCGACTTACTGGTCAAGTCAATTGGATTTATTCCTGCAGCTGCATCCTCATATTTTACCATCAACTGAATTGTGGTGTCATTTACTTTATGGACATAGTAGATTGAACTATCTACCAGTCCACCAACAGCTGCAAAGTTATTTGCCTTTTCATAAAATACCGATTCACCATTGTAAAATAGGTGTTTTGAATTAAATACGATCTGATCATCCGTTGTATTGACATCAATGTCAGCATTGAATGTTCTTGTATTTCTTATTGATCTAAGTCTTGCTGAAGCAGTAGCTCCAGATCCATTTCCACCAATGATTGATACATTAGGTACGGCTCTAATATCATAACCACCAGAAATAATCTCAATGGAATCTAAAGATCCATTTTCGACAATTGCATATGCAGTTGCGCCAGTGCCAACAGTATCACCAATATGAATATTTGGTGGATTAATTACATCATATCCAGAACCACCATTATCAACAGAAATATTTGAAATAGCTCCGTAGTAAATGTTATCACCAGATCTGTTAGAAACTAATTCAACACCATTGACGAACATACCAATGGGTTCATTCTTTAATTCATACTCTTTCTCTTTCAGTGATGGAGTAATTGGAAACTCTCTAAAGAAATTCTGATAAGAAAGGTTTTTATTGACCAACTCATTTGGAATTAACTCATGACTAGATCCAGCACCAACTAGAGTAATAAATCTCTTCGAGGCTGCGTCAAACGCACTTTGGGATAACTTAATTTCGTTTCCACTGATTCTAGTAACTGCATATGTTGATCCAGTAGAAAGTCCAGTTACAGCACTACTGCCAGCAGAAACTGGAGAGTATCTAACCAAATCTCCATTGTAGAATCCATGATTATTGATTGTGATAGTATTATTACCAATATCATCAATATTGAATGTTTTTCTTCTATTTGTGGCGTAAATTTTATATGATGGTAAAGATCCAGAAGCTACATAATTTCTAGTCTCATCGAGATTTGTATATGTATTTTGTACGTTTGATACAAAATTGGATACATTGATCAGTGAAGAATTACTTGACGCAAAAGTTAGGTTCTTTCTGACAACATACTTGATAGATGTGTTTAGAGATCCAGAAGATATATTAACTTTAAATTGGTTAGTATTAACAACCTGACTTACGGTTCCAGTGACATTCGAAGGGATGTTCGATGACACATCCAAAAGAGTTACTGAATCATTAAGAGTTAATAAATGCGGAGTCACTGTAGTAACTTCGTTAGTAACAACATTAACAGTCGAAGTATTAGTTCTAATGTCTTGTGCTACATCACTCTTTGTTTTAATATTATGAATCCAGGAATTCAATCTATAATTTGTTGGAATAGAAACGTTTCCAAGATTTTTTGCCTCTAATACATCACCCTCACTCAAAAATCCAATATCATCAATATCAGCACCAGTTACGACTGATGTAAGTCTGAAATATACTGGTTTGGTGATATCACCATTTTCATAAGAAATAACAGTATCCGCAGATCTTACATACTGTGTTTCTGTATATGCCGAAGTGATTCCAGTAACACCAAAGAATTGGGTGGAAGATTTACTAGTGTATGTTGCAATACCAACCGTTTGGCCAGTACCAACATACATAGAACCTTCATTAGGGAATCCAAGTGTAGAGTCAACTGTTAAAACAGTAGCTCCAACGGATACATTCTCAACAAGAGAAGATGCGCCAGTTACTTTAAATGTTCCAGTGATTGAGTTTTGTGCTAAACTAACTAAAAAGTAAGGTTTATTGTTTCTCTGATAATTCTGAACATTAAAAATAGACGCATTAATGTTATTATTTGTAGTTTGATACAAAGTCTGACCAATTACTGCCTTTGGATCACCACTAATAAGTTCTGCAATTAAATCTACAGTAACAACATAATCCGCGTCGGATGGTGTAATCAAATATTCAATGGGTTTGATTACATCTGCGTTTTGACCATACAGAACACCGAAAAGAATTTTAATAGCCTCATCAGTTCCCTTTGAAGCATAAAAATCCTTAGCTTGTCTTAAGAAATTAGCTTTATCTACTTTTGTTGATAAAATTCTGTCTTCAAATCCAGGCAAAAACTGAGTTTTTGTCTTTTTCCAAAATTCTTGAAGAAATAGGTTACTTAAGTTAGTAACTCTTGAAGAAGAAATGTGCTGTCCCGCTTCAGTGTCAGAAAATACCAGAGTTTCTGGTTGATTTGACTTGTGAAGATTCTCAACACCACTAAATCCACGAATACAACCCGTAAAGGAGTTTGTAGTAATTCCAGTATAGGTGATAATTTCATCACCGATCTTTAAAAGACCATATTTTGACGGCCAACCATTGGTAGACACAACATTGATTGTTGTATCATATGATTGAACCTTTCCGACTGACGTTGTAAACCCAACTAGGCTGTAATCACCCGAAAAAGTCTCTGATTTTTGATAATCATTGAAATTTGTAATGATATCAATTGGTCCACCTTGAAATTCTTGAGATTTGTAATACTCACTAAGAAAGTCAACAAAAAGTGGATTATCTTCAGATACAAAGTTAGGTAATTGACTTCTAACGATCTGATTGATCTGGACTTTTTTGGAGGCGGTGTCGATCATTACTGTCTAATATATTTTCCGTTTAAGAAGCTGGAAGTTGAGACGAATCTAGTACCAGAAGTATCTGCACCCGTTGAAATAACATCTTCAACTGTACTAATCACGGTATTTGGTACTGAAAGTTGCACGTAAAGGTCTTTTAGACCAATAATATCGTTGGATTCTGGTATTGCCTGAATTTCAATGATATCATTATTTTTTACAGTCGATATAATCCTTATTGTATCTATAAGGATTTCACCCACGTCATATTTCACGGTGCCGGCATCTTTTATAACAACCTCAGGCTCACCAGTTACTCCTAATCTAAAGACAAATAATCTACCAGTAGTCTCATTAACATATTGATCGGAAAAATAAAGAGTTCCACGAATACCATCTACCTGGAATCCAGTGGATTTGATATTGTATCCCTGTCTACGATTGTGAAATTTATTTCCATAACACAATTCATATTGACCAAAGTTAGCTGTATCAGCTTCAAGATTTCTGCGAATGATTACCTTGGTGATGTTTGATGTAATCGCAGTATCTGTTTCATCAATAATTCTCTGCGCCTTACTATACTTAAATCTACCACCAAACTTATTCAGATCATCGGAAACACTATATGTTGTCAGAGAATTAATAATCTTTGATTTCAAATCAGAGACACTTGCGGTCATATTTGTATTGTAATAGACCGTACTATCTAATTCAATGTACAGATACTTCAGATCAATCAACTCTGGTCTAATACCAGCAACACTATAACTCTTTAGTTTTTGAATGATCTGTCTCTTATCAAAGTCTGAGACATATTGACCGTTTTTGGGTTTAATTGAGATAAAAACTTTACCAAACTGAGGAGGAGTTGCATCCTCACCACCATATGCGGTCACACTAGAAGCATTAGAATAGATTGTTGGGATGATTGCCTCATAATCATTTGCAGTTACCGCTCTATATTGTGATGCATACACCCTAGGAGCTAGATTTTTAATTGTAGAGATGCTTTCAATCTCTGCTCCATTTTGAGATGGTTGATTAGTTATAATATCAGATACGCCTGTTGTAATTAATCCACCATCATTGTCAACTAATTTTCCAGAGAATGCAAAATTGTTGACTCCATTACCATTCGGACCATCACATACAACATAAGATGCAGTTACAACATTACCATTGGATAGCTTCTTACCAAAGATACCATCACCAAAAATTAATTCATATCTTTCATCCTGAATTTCTTGAATGAGATATGTTTCTGATGTAGTTTTAATACCAACGATATTATCAATCAAAGAATAAGTTTTTAAAGTAGATGAAGAAGAAGTATCTTTGATTTTTACGCGAATTGTAGAAGTATCTACAAATGGATTTGGAAGAATAAATCTTTGATTGTTTTGAGACGTATCAACAACGAATTCTTTTGTCAGGTATGTTCCTTGATTGATGGGAATCGTGAATTCAGCAATTCCATCAACAACTGGAGATGTTATATCTTCTGGAACACAGAAGGTGAAGTTAGTATTTGATGCGTCACCGATGGCCACAAGACCCGCCTTGAGGGTTACAGTTGATTTTGATGTTCCACTACCCAAATCAACTGTAAATGAAATATTTGCAACTGAAGAACGTCTTGATGATGGTACATAACCAATATTCCTTGCTAATGCAACTACATTTTCTCTCAAAGTTGCACTATCAATGAATGCCTCATTGGCTACCATGTTGGCATTATAGTTCGTAATGTACGAATTGTAAGCCAATGTATCAATAAGGACCGACATATTCGATCCTTCGAAGTCAAAATCCGTGAAATTTGAGTTTGCCCTCAAATAATCACGCAAAGAGGCTTTAATTTGCTCAAAATCTAGGTTCGTATATTGAGTAAAAGCCATTATTCTCTAGTCGGTTGAAGAATGAACGTTAATTCTTGTGTTTCCAGTGCCAATCCAACAATGTCATACTTAATATCAACGGTAATTTCATTACTATCTGGTGGATGAGACGCAATTACCTCTCTTAATGTGACTCTTGGTTCAAAGTTTTTAATAGAAGTCTCAATTTCGATCTCTAATCGAGTCAAAAGACCTTGATCAGCTGGTTCGAACAGACTTTTTCTTACCTCTGAACCAATTAAAGAGTTAAAAGGACGTTCATTGTTGATAGTTTCAACAAGATTTCTTACAGATCTCTTGATTGCGTCCTCATTTGTGATTGCAACCACGTCATTAGTCACAGGATGCCTTTTAAAGGACAAGGAAATGTCCTTAAATCGACGTGATTGACGAGTGACAGGCATCTATCGGCACAATTTTTCTGCTATATTTATACTATTCATGCCAACGTTCAACGAAATCATCAAAACCACCAGCTCCTCCACATGGTCTTGACATTCTATCTTCTGGAACTCCGTACTTTTTCTTCTTAGCTTTGTCTAAAAGTGCATCAGAAGAGGGATGAGTAATCAATCTCATACCACTTTTGATAAAATCTTGACCTAAGTCTACTGGATTTTGAGCCATTTTTCTGTCTTTATAGGAAAAACAGAACTTTTTAAGGGGTTCCTATCCCTAGTCAGCGTTTATACAACGTACATCGCAAGGATTTTGTCCGCAATTTGGACAAAGTTGACTTTCTTCAGGTGTTTTCCAGAAATATTCGTCCGTATCACCCAATCTACCCCATCTTACACCATTCTCAACTTGGTAATATTTGGTAGAAACCTTGAAATCAGGGATTTTTGGTTCCTCTGGAGTGATCGAGAGGTCAAAAATACGCATCCTGTTGTTTGGATAGAGTGCAAATTGACCATTTTCAAGCTCAATGCAGTTATGAGACTTGTGTTCTTCTGGAATTTCACTCACGTTACAGTTAGTTATGTCTACATCTGGATGGAAATTATCCAATGTAAACAAATATTCACCTTTCATTGAGCCATAGTTACGAGTTCTCAACTCAAAGTCCATGGATCCAATGAACTGTTTCTCAATACACCTGACACCATAGTCCATACAGTTCCAAAACTGTAGATTAGGAAGGTCTAGGTCGGGGTCAGGCGTCTCTGGGCGAGACACAAATGCACTGATAGGGAGTTTATCATACATTGCTGCATATTCAGGCAAGTATGTCTCAAAATAAAATGCGCGCCCAGGTATCGACTTAGCCGACACCCAGACGCCTTCTACAAACTCGCCATGACCATCCTGAAGGTCTCTAAGGTATTCTTTACGAACCCAGACTTTCTGTGGAGGGAGATTGACGACCAGTTGCATCAGAGTTCCTCTTCAACATCCGTTTGAATGACAAGATCACTAGTTGGACGAGCCACGCAAAGGAGTGCGTAACCGGCTTCCATCTGTTCGTCATCAAGGAAGGTTTGATCTTCGTTGTCCACAGTCCCTTCAAGAACCTTGCCGGCGCAAGAAGAACATGCACCAGCACGGCAACTATATGGAAGATCAACTCCTTGTTCGTCTGCTGCGTCGAGGATGTAGGTGTCTTCATCACAGGTGATGTTTACGGTTCCTTCTGGAGTGCGAAGTTCGATGTTATAACTCATTTTCCTTGACCTCGGTAACGCTTACGTGCTTTGTTTCGTGAAGTTGCGGCATATTTAGTATGTTGACCGCAGCCCTGTCGAGTATTCTTCGGTTTTGATTGAATAATTGTTTTCCCTGTCAGGGATGCTTTCAGTTTAGCCATTCTCTGGAATTCGTTCGAGTGTAACGGTGGACGGGTCTGGTTCACCCGTTTCGTAATAGTTTACCGAAAGTTCATGGATCATGTCAAGGGCTTCATCTTCACTACCCGAGAAGACTACGCGCCCTTCGACACAAACCCTATAAACCTCAGATGATTCGAGTCTTTTCATGACCGACACGAATCTTAGGATCGCACCAGATCTCTAAGCCCTGTTTCTTTGCATCGAGACAGAAGCTGACATCCTCACCACACATGTCCTGAACCTCACCAGATTCGAAGACCTGCATTTGAGGTGCAAACCAGGGATATTCGAGATTCTCGAAGACGCCCTTCTTGATCAGAACCCAACCAAAACCTGTGTAGTCCACAGTGAATGGTTGACGTTTCTTCGAGATGGTCTCAACGGTTTCGTGGTTCATTACACCACGGTTCTTCACAAAGTCATCTTCTTCGAGCCAGTGTGCAACGGATGTTGTGTGACCATCCTCAGTGGCATACCAACCAGCTGCGATCTCTTTCTCCATCCCTAACTGATAGAGACGCCAGAAACTTTCAGAATTGAAAACAATGTCATTATCAATCCACAACTGATAATCATATTCGAGTTTCCCATCCCAAGGAATCTGGTTCTTTCCACGCAACACATTCGCTCCAAGAACCTTACAACGTGCAAAGTTCACCATTGAACTATAATCCTGTGAGATCTGAATCGCTGCACCAGCTTGTACCAAATCAAAACACAGTTGCACAAAGTTCTTCAGAAACGTGTAAGAACATCCACGTCCAGGAAGACAAAATACAATCTTCTTGCCGCGAATATCTTCCCTTACCTTTTCGATATCGAAATCGTCCGCAGGCGCGGTTGGAGTCGCTGCCTGTACTTTAAATCCTTTTGCCATGAAAAATTCTCAGTGGTTTAATGAAATCATACAACGTATATAGGCTCTTTGTCAATACGAGCCGTCAGTGTTTTTTGACCGTTCTAACGGTAAAATCTCATCCTCTCCAAGTTTTACTTTCTTGGAGTTAATGAGAGTTTCCAGTTCGTCTGCTGTCAGATTGTGCGCTTTGACTTTATCGTCCTTATAGACATGAAAAATTAAGTCGCTCATAGTACCTTTGCGGCTTACGGAGTATTTAGCTTGACCCTATGGAGTCTTTGTGGCCCACGGAAATTTTTTGAGGACCACGGAATCACTTTGCGTTTATCCCTTGGGGGCTACAGAAAAAGGTTGAGTCTTATAAAGCCCTCTCGGACGCATACTTTTATAGATTGGAGGGACCCAGCGCTTTTAGTTAAGGGTTAGGGGTAGGGGGGGATATAAACCCCCCGAACTGAGCTGGCACCCTGCTCAACCGCTGGTCTTGAAGTAGGCGGCACGGTTGCCCTCTACCGTGAGGTCACGGGAAGAGGTGGCGTG
>Ga0255772_10000709_pt1 | contig 32877 bp, 28 predicted proteins | sample 071ome_34_FD_179970 | JGI IMG/M metagenome (GOLD analysis project Ga0255772, IMG submission 179970) | Coastal salt marsh microbial communities from the Groves Creek Marsh, Skidaway Island, Georgia - 071411BT metaG (version 2) | ecosystem: Environmental > Aquatic > Marine > Intertidal zone >...
TTACTTCCCATAATTTCAGAAGCAGTTTTCATTACTTCTATTCTTAATCCATAAGATGATGATTCCATTAAGATTTCTTCAATTTCTTCTGATTCAGTCATGTCAATTTATTTAATAAACAAATATACGAAAAATATTTTAATTATCCAAAGAATTTATTTAAAGTTTCCTTTGTTTCTTTTTTAATTTCAGTTCGTTTACCAGTTTCTTCGTTGTAAGGATTATCTATTTCGTATTGGATTCTTGCTTCTGCAATCTCCATATAATCTTCTTCTCTTTCAATACCTACGAAATCAAAATCACCTCTAACAGCTGCTTTACCAGTTGAACCACTACCCATAAACGGGTCAAGTGTTGTTCCACCTTTTGGAGTTACTAAACGAATAAGGTATAACATCAAATCAGTTGGTTTAACTGTTGGGTGATTGTTTTTACTTACACCAACTTGATTGTGATTGTGTCTTTCATCTCTACCTTTACCTTTATTGGCATTGAAATCAGTATTACCTCGTTTTAGTTCTGCTTTTGCTTGATTACCTGCTGCATAGTATTTATCCTCCAAATGTTCCAATCCTTCATTCCTATCAGTTTTAGAAGTTTTTGGACAATAGAAGAAACGAGATGCTCCACCTTCATCACCACCATAGTTTCTGTCTATTATACCACCACCACCGCCGTTGGCATAACTATTTCCCGTTCCAACACCTCTTTTATGACCTGCATTTAGATTACCACTTTTCAATATACCAGTTTGTTCATCCAAGATTTTACCAGCTTCTTCATCAAAGATTATGTTTGCAGGAAATCTACCTTGTGAGTTTATTTGACTTTCTTGGTTTGGTATTTTATCAGGTCTTGGATTTCCATTATTGGCAAAGTTAGTTGTATGAACATTTTTATTATCAATACTTCTATGGTTTGGGTCATCCTCATCAACTCCTATCCTACTTTCATCTATGTTTATTCCACCGGTTCCCCACTCTAATACATTATCTACTACCGTCTTTTCCGAAAGTGGTTTTCTTGCCATTACAATAGGTTCGTGTGCAGGTTTGAGTGCAGTTCCCCAACCTTCCCATTGTTTTGCCTCATCGGTTGCAGGTGCAGTTATATCAAAATTTTGTTCACCAACACTCAACATACCAGAACAATCATCCCAACTACTACTATTTCTTTGAACTCGTTTTTTTTCTATAACTTCTCTTTCTGCTTCTACTCGTTCAATTAATTTATCAACCCAATTTGGAATTTCTACTGTTATATGTGGTTTTAATTTTTCCCAAAATACTTTAGTTGGTAAATATGGTTGGTCTAATCTCAAATAATGAGAACCAGTATCTTTTGTTCCAATAATTTTATTTGTCTCTTTTGCAGAAATACCAACTGTTCTATACCATTCTACAAATTTTAATTCAATTTTGGATTGCCCATTTTTCTTATCAATACCCTTTCCTATATTCATAGATTTTGGAAACCCACTTCCATACACCCACATCATTTGGTCTCTAATCTCAAACCCAGCGTTCTCTACTCCACTTGCCAATCGGTGATACATTCTACTACCACCAAAGGCTAACATATAACCACCTGGTTTTAGAACTCTCATACATTCTGATGCCCATTCAGTAACCCATTTCTCAAACTCAATGTTGTCAGCAAGGGTGGTCATTTTCATACCAGCACCTAAACCTTTAACAACTTGTGATTTGGTTTCTTGGGTTGCTTTTTTCTTATCCCAATCTTTACCCATAAAGGATAAACCATAAGGTGGGTCTGTAACTATTGAGTCAATACTATTGTCATCTAACTCTTTAAGTTTGTCTATACAATCTCCTAATAATAATCTCATATTATCCAAAATTTTCTACATACTTTTTATGAAGTAATTTTTTCTCCATTTGTTCTCCATTTGCAGATTCTTTTTGTGTAATGATTCCATCCGATGAGTTACCATCATAAACCTCAATGAATCCAGTATTGGTATCCATTTTAGATGGGAAAGTAATTCCATCAGGTCCAAATCGGTTTTTCATAATATGGAATCGTGCAGTATTGTTCAATTTATCCTTACTCTTTCTACTGATACTCATAATGAAATCAGCGTTCATTACCTTAGCATAGGAATCTGCTACCTTATCCGCTTCGATAACTTCAGAATCAATTGCTGAACGATTGGTTTGGGATGCTGTCCAAATTGGAATACCTAACTCTCCACTAATTCCTCTCAACTCAATGTAAACACCACCTTGCTCTCCATAAGTTGAATCAGATTTATTAGTGTGAGATAATAACAAATCAGCATAATCAATAATTATCAAATCAGGTTTATTTCCTGCTGCTGTCATTTTCTCAATGTGAGATTCTATCTTTTTAGCAGATACACCTTTGGGTGGGAAGTACTTAATAAGAAGTTTACCATTTAACCTACTAATCTTTTCCTTAACAAATTCTTTTTTCTCTTTCACATCAGCAGATGGAATTTGTGTAAAGACAGTATCGTATCTTTGTCCAACATAATGTTCGGATAGTTCCAAAGAATAATGTACTACATTCAATCCTTTTTTTACTGCTGCTGCTCCTAAAGCACATAGTACCCAAGTCTTTCCAACACCAGAAGGTGCAACTGCTACTCCCAATTCACCAGGTCCCAAACCACCATCCATAAGTTCATTAATACAATCCCAACCAGTTGGAACAGTGTTTCTATTAACCTCTTCAGTTCTTTCTTCAAAGTCCAAAAGGTAATCGTGTCCCAAATCGGAATCAACTCCTACCTTCATTGCCTTATCTACTAAATCTTTGATTCTATCGTAGTTTCCAGCTTTAAGTAAATCAACTGAACTAACGATTGCTTGTTTAAGGTTTTGATTGATACAAAAGTTAGAAAACTCTTTTTTCACATATTCCAAATCAGAATCACCAACTTGAGTGAATACTGATTTGAGTTGTTCTACTACACTTTTCTGAAATCCTTTATCATCCAACTTTGAAACTTCAACCTTAAAAACATCAAGGGTTGGAGATTTCTTAAACTCATCGTAATAAGAAATTACCTCTTCCGCAATCCATTTATTTGCCTCGGATTCAAAAAACTTTGGATGTATAATCTCACTAAGAGTATCCAACATACGAACATCCGTAATCAAAGATGATAACACCTTTGTTTGAAAGGATTGTCCATATTTAGAAAGAGTATCTATATTCTGCATCTATAACCTAATTTGATTTCACAAATATAAGAAAAATTTGTGACATATCAAAACTATTTTGTAATAATATTTTGAAAGGTTGAATGTAACCAATCATTTATATCTCTCCAGTTTTGGAGAATTTTATATTTTTGACCAACTCTAAGAAAATCCAACTTCTTAAATTCTATATCATCTTGATTAAATCTATCTAAGATTTTTAATTTTTGATTTGTTGGAATATGTGGTTCATGAAGTTCCATTAATCTCTTATTCATCAAAAGTTGTTCTTTTGCTTCTAAGACATCATCATATAACTTGATTTTACCTTGTTTTTCTTCACATAGAGAGAAGAAGTCATCATGAGTGATAAGTTTATCCTCTTGTAGTTCTGGAAACCTCTTAATTAAGGTTTTTAGTCCACATCCTTTGATACCTGGTATGTTATCCGATTTATCACCATCCAAAGTTCTATATAAAAGAATATTTTGAGGCCATATACCAAATTCATCAAATACCATTTGTCTATCATATAATTTCTTTTTAGTAGGTGAAAATACCTTTACTTTATCAGAAACTAACTGAAGGAAATCTTTGTCAGTAGAAACAATTACAACCTCGCCATCTAAATCATATTGAGTATGTTTAGTTAAATATGCAATTGTATCATCTGCTTCTATACCATCATAAATCATGGTTTGGAGAGGTAAATAATCTAAAACATCATTTAACCAAATAAATTGTTGTTTCATAGACAATCGTTCCTCTTCTTCATCCATCATACCTTGATACTGACGGTTTACTCGAAATCGATTTTTTTCTCTTCCTGCTTTATATCCTTCGTGGATTTTCTTTCTGGATTGAGAACCATCTTTACCATCAAAGGTTACTATACATCGAGTTGGATTGAATTCTCTAATTTGATATCCAATGGATTTGAGGGAACCAACAACTCCACCCGTATGGTCACCATCCTCATTCATTGTAGGGTTGGTTGTCCAACTTCGGATGAAGGTGTTTAGTCCATCAATAATAAGAACTCTACTATTCCTTTCACGAAGGTGATTCGTTTTATGTTCCTCATTTACTTCGTTGAGGATGTTTTTGTAGAGTTTCTTCATTATGTAGTTGTTGTTGTATAAGTGATTGTATCTTCACCACCGAAATATTTTTCAATGGTTTCTAATCTATCATTTGCATCACATAGTTTGGATAATGCCTCTTCTGCGTTTTTATAAAAATCATCAGTTGAGTGGTCTCCAATACCTACTGCATTATTTTCCAACAACTCCAATGTAAGAAGTGCTTTTGCTTTATCTGCTTCTGCAGATGCTTTAAGCATTGCTTTTAATTTACTCATAACTTATTATTTTATTTTATTCCACAACCTCAGCTCCGTCAGTATCTAACTCATGTGTTTCGATATCTTTAGAATCTGATTTGTATTGTAAGATAGTTGCTTCACAAATCTTTTTATAGATTTGGTCTCTAATATCTTCTCTTTCTTCCATCAAGTCGATGAAATCTTTGGATTGGAATTTAATTTCCTCACCAGTCTCAGTATCAACATAAGTGTACCATGCACCACCTTGTTTTACCAACTTATTTTCTTTCATTACTCCAATCCAAGAACCGTAGTTATCGATTCCTCTATCAAAGAATATTTCAAAATCTGCTGCACGAAGTGGTGGTCCCATTCGGTTTTTGATAACTTGACATCGTACTTTCATACCAATAGTCTTGTCTTGACCATTTACTTTTTGTTTGATTTGTCCCATATTCTTCAATCTCAATCTAACAGAGGCATGGAAAGCAAGAGCTTTACCACCTGAAGTTGTCCATGGGTCACCAAACATAGCATTCATCTTTTGTCTTAACTGATTAGTGAATACTAAAGTAATCTTTTGTCTTCCAATTAAATTGGTAATCTTTCTCATCGCCTTAGAGATAATAATAGCTTTATCAGTAGCATATCCATCTTTACCATAATCGGCTGCCAACTCATTTTTAGTTGATGCCGCGGCAACTGAATCTACTACGATTGTTACTAACTTATCTTTTTGTGTGGTTCTTACCTTTTCAATGATTGTTTCAGTAAATTCGAAAATTTGTTCTACTGAATCAGCTGATACATAAAGTAGTTTTGCTACATCTACACCAATTGCTTCTAAGAATTCTCTACTTACCGCAGTTTCAGTATCAATTAAAACTGCAACACCACCTTGCCTTTGTGTTTCAGCAAGGAGGTGTGCAGATACTAATGATTTTCCACTTTGTTCTAAACCAGTTACTTCGGTAATTCTACCAACAGGTAGTCCACCATAAGGGCGATTAGAAATTGCAACATCCAACATTGCTGCTCCTGTTGATATCCATCCATCTACATTTGTAGGTGCATCATCCTCTCCCAAGAAGAAAGCAACTTTTTGGTCTTTGTTTGTTTTGTTTAGCTCGGAAGCCAATTCCGCAGCTAAATCCATTTCTTTTTTCGCCATTTAATTTAGATTATCCGTTAAACAAGTCATCAAATGCTGATGCCACATCATCCATTTTCTTCTTTTCCTCAACCGTTGGTTGTGATGAAGGTGTTGGAGCAGTATTTTCACTCACTTTAGTTGTAGATGTTGAAAGAGTTTCTTGAGAAACCGATTCTTCACCATCTTCTGCAGTTGGATTCAACCAACCTTCCAATACTGATTTCAATTCTTCATAAGATAATTCTGAATAGATATCCGTAATGTTAGTTTGGTTCTCCATAAAGTTAGTTTGTGCTGCACTATCTTCAGACAATGGAGTTTGGTTTGGTTTAATACGAATTGTAGTTACAGGATAAGAAGTTCCCGCATCTTCTGCTGATGTATATTCAATAGTAATATCTCTACCACCATTAACATCGGTAATATCACCATAATCAGGGTCTGCGATGTATCCTAATAATTCTTGGTAAACAGTTTTACCGAATCCCCAAAATCTTACACCTTCGTTTTCTTCACCTCTTACGATGACAGGAACGAATGTTCTTAATTTTGGTTCCATTTTCTTGGCTGCTTTCCAATCTTCTTTATCACCCATTCTCTTCAACTTATCAGCAAACTCAACGATTGGGTCTGGTCTACCAAATGAACTTGGAGACAAGTAAGTTTTGTTGTTGATGTTGTAGTGAAAGAATAACTCGATGAAAGGATTTTCAGGAGAAAATTTGTAAGGAACGATTCTTACTTGATGTTTACCTGGAGTAGGTTTCCACAAATTGTCTTTGCGGTTTGAAGTGTTTTGCAGTTTGTTCAGTCTGCCTCTGATTGCATTCAAATCAAGTGCCATAATTTTTAAGTTTTAATGTTTATAATTTATAATTTAGGTTTTATTAAGGTGTCTTTCCTACACCATGTATAAATATCAAGAAACCCTATTTTTGGGGGGCTTTTTGGATTTATTTGATACAAATATACGAAAAATATTTTACACTACCAAATCTTTTTTTACTTTTTTTTTGAGTGTGATTTTTCAATTTGTAAGTACAAATATAAGGAAAATATTTTAGAATTCAAAATCTTTTCGATTATTTTTTAGAAAGTTTTGCACTGCACCGATAAATGCGGTATGAGGAATGTATTTGTCTGACATCTTCTCATAATTTGATTGCATTTTGTTATAGACATCATCTGAAAGAAAGTGGAGACCTTGACTTTTTAAGGTGTTATTTAGTACCGTATCACTAATCAAACCATTACCATCCAAAATCCAACACCATACACCCCAACCAGCAGAACCATGGTGATATGGGAAGTCATACGAGTTTGGAACTCTCCATTGACATATTTCCAAAATCTTTTCTACTAACTCTCCTCTTTTCAAATCATGTTTTACATATTTCCAAAATGGTGTATCTTCTCTTTCAACCATATAATGGATTTGAATTAAATCTCTGAATTCATCCAACATTTTTCCAAAATGGTCATTATATGCTTTGATGTTTGATTCTCTAACTAAGTTTTCTTTGATATGAGATAAACTATGTTGTGTTAGGTGAACCATTTGAATAATCGTAGAATGAATAGATGTTGCTTCTAATGGTTCTAAGAAAGAAGATGATAATCCAACTGCGAGTACATTCTTTTTCCAAGTTTCTTTTAACCTACCACTATCAAACTTTATATTTCTAAGTGGTTCAATTTTTCTACCTGTTATTTCTTGCATTTCTTTTAATGCTTGTTCTTCTGAAACAAATTTGTCAGAATGACAATACCCACAACCATATCTTGTTTGTGTTGGAATTTGCCACATCCAACCATTTGGCATTGCCCAAGCAAGAGTTGATGGTCTAATTACCTCATCCTTTTCCATTGGGTGTGTGTATACTAACGCAGAATTTATTGGTAAGTAATCCGAATAAGAAACCCATTCTGCACCTACCGAATTTATTAGTACTCTATTGAATCCCGTACAATCAATCCAAAAGTCAGATTCAATTTCAGTACCATCTGATAGTATTACTCTTTGTAATTCTCCATTATTTGGATTTAGATTTGTATTTGAAACTGTTCCCTTTTGTACTTTAACTCCATTTTTTAGAGCAACTTGTTTGAAGTATTCACCAACCTTGTACGAATCAAAATGATATGCATAACCTTCATAACCACCATCTTCTGCTTTTAGTGGGAATGCAGATAAGTTTTTATCCCATAAGTATCTGTTTAGAGTTGCGTATGATGATTCATCATACTTTTTTGTAATACAATAATCAACATCACATGGAAGTTCAAAACTATTTGTTTGTTGAAGTGGTTCGAAGAAAAAATCACCAACTCCATTCCAATCTCTACATTCAAGACCTAACTTAAATGTTGTGTTACAATTTTCAAAAAACTGTTGTTCACTAAATCCTTCTAAATCTTTTAGAGTGTTTACTACTGCCATTGTCATAGCACCAGTTGAACCCTCACCCGCACCAATGATTGGGATGTCTTCACTTTCTATAACAGTAATATCGTATAAGGGGTCTTGTTTATCTCTTACATTTATTCGTGCAAGGAACAAAGATGCCATCCAACCGGCAGTTCCTCCACCTACTATAACAATTTTCATATTTTATAAATTTTCTATAAAGTAATTTTTTATTTCATCTCGTTTTTCTTCCCAAACGGATTGACTTATTATTTCGGGAGCAGATGAACCAGTTTCTGATGATGATATAAAAGAATTTAATATACCATCGTATTTTACACTTCCAGAAAGTGAAGTCATAGATATTGTAGTATTTGTACTACCACTAACATCTACAACAGATGAAGAAACTAATGTAATTATTTCAGTAGTTTCATCAATTAGTTTGAAGTAGTTGTTAAATGATTTTATATAATGGGTACTCATTTATAAATTATCATTAATGTATTGTTTTACCTCATCTCTTTTTTCTTCGTACTGAGATTGAGTTATTGACTCTGCATTACCCTCACTAACTATTTGATTAAATTCATCAGATACATTAGTTGGGGCACCACTATTATCAATACTCATTGCCGCACACTTATTGTCTGCGTTTATTGTTACACTAATAACTTCTCTTGTTTCATCAACAAGTTTGAAGTAAGTATCTCCCATTTTGTAATAATGTGTTGCCATAATTTTTAACTTAAATTGTCTATTCTTATAAATTCATTACTCTGAGTATATAGACCACTATAATTTCTATAAGTATTTGCTCGTTCGTATACATTTAATAAATATCCTCTATAATTGGAATAAATTCTTCGATAGTTGTAATTCCATGCACTACCCCAAGAAATTCCATTATCAAAATAAATATCATATCTTCTACCATACGGTTCAAATCCTAACCAAGAATTTGGATAATAACGATTTATAGTTCCCCATTCCCAACGTTGACCAATATATTGTTGATTCCAATGATACCAAGTTATTCTTGTATCAACATCATTCCGACTCTCTCTTTGTTGAAGTTGAATATGAGCACTACTTGCTCGATGGTCGTATCCTCTCCAATCAGAATATGCGTATCCTGAATTTGTTTGTCCAACACCAAGTGGATTTCTATCTCTACTTCGATTTACCGCGCCATAATATCCATTTCTTGCATGCCATATTGACATATAAGACCTGTAATATCTTCCAAATTCGGTGTTTATGTTTGAAGCTTCGACTCTTCCTGATGTTGATATAGGCATAACTAAATATAATAAAGGGTTTTCGTTTCTAAATCTATATTACATTCATGGTTATTATTTCTATTAACCACTTCCCACATATCGGTAGGCATATTAGAATCTCGTTCTACATCACCATCAACAACTTTTAGAATATCAGTTGGTTCTATTTTTTCTTTTGTAGATTGTACTTGAAATACAATATGTTCTGGTTCACCAGAAAATCCTGCATTTACCACCTTACATAGTTCAGTTGCCATAATAAAATTCCTATCTAATTAAAAACTCGTATACCAATATAGTATAAATAGTTCCTTTTAGAAATCCTATCCATGCAGATAAAATTGGGTTCTTTTGAACCCAATTGTATTTTTTTTCTATATAACTCTTATACCACATTATAATGATACTAACATATCCATCAACTCTTGTTGAGGGAATAAGTCAAATTTATCTTTTCTTGTATTTGTGTGAGTCCAAGTTCCTTTTACTTTACCATAGTAAGCATCTTCGTTGAACTCAAATGCTGCTGCACCTTTTTCTTTGATTAACGCGGGTAATCCTGCTCTGATATCAATTCCATCTCTTTCACCAATAAACTTCATCCATTTTTCTAATTGTTCGATTTGTTTATCAGAATATCTATGCCAAGTTTTGTGTCCTCTAAATTCTTCTTTTAGAGTTACAATTTGTGAATCTGCTACTTGAGTACCAGCATAAGTTTTTCCATCTACTACATATCCAAAGTTACAAATTTCAATACCTACTGAGTGTACGTGCATATGTTGTGAACCATTCTTACCTAAATGCCATGCGTAGTTACCTTCTGGGAAACATTGTAATAATTCACCATCGTATCTTTCATCGTTTCCTTTTACCGATGGTCCACCCATTACCCATTCAGTAGCAATAGTTCCACCATCACTATCCCAATACTCAACACACTTATAAGGATTATGCCATCCTGCGGTGTGATGTAAGAAAAGGTATTCGTAATTTACAGGTCCATGTTTGTACTCATCTTCAGGCATAAAGTATTCTACATACTCTAATCCATCTTTAGTTACTTTGTTTTTTGAATAGATATCTGGTGCATCTGAATCTTTTTGACCAGTTGCATCAGTATCACTTAATCCCATTGCTGCCAATGTTCCTTTTCCTACAAGACCATCAGCATCTAAACCATTTGCCGATTGCCACTTTTTTACTGCTTCCGCAGTACCTTTTCCAAAAATACCATCAGCATGAACACCAACGATTTCTTGTACATCCTTTACGAGTTCTCCTCTTGAACCTACTGTTAATAGCATATTTTTTCCTTTAATTTTGGTTAAACTCTATAACTTCAAAGATACGAGTTTGGATTCTCTTTGTACCTTCGGTATTAGTTAATATAATCGAATTTCTAAATTTTTGCCAATCTATTACAAATGTCTTATCTAATACACCACCATTTTCTTCTCTCACTAATTGATTTAGTGCGTTAATGGTATATAAAGTATTTGATTCTTTTTTTCTGTGTATTAGTATTGTATCTTCTAAAGGTTGAGGTGGTTTGAACTCGGTATTGATGTTGTAAGTAACATAGAGTTCATCTAAGTTTGATTTGTTCTGTAAAATATAGATATAGTTATAGACTATCACATAAGTCTCTCTGATATCCTGCAGAGTCTTTTGTAACCCGTCTTTAGAAGTAAACGTACACAATAATTGTGTTTTCATATTTTTCTCTCTATTAATCAATTACCTATAAATATCACAGAATATTTTTGGGGTCAATTAAACCAATGGGAATGGACCAGAAGTGTTTATCTTAACATTACTCACTTTTAGTCCTAAAAAATTCATAATTGCATCAAACATTTTTCCACCAAGAGTCTTGATATAAGATATTGCCTCTTTAACTCTTTTTAGAATAGTAGATAAAATATTTTTTACTTGGTCTTTTACTTTTTTAGATGCAGATTTAACTCCTCTAACTAACTTATTAAATATTTGAAATTCATCAAGTTGTTGTCTTTCTCCCTCTAATAATATTTGCTCTCCAAAGTTATATTTAGAAAATTCTTCACTAACAATATCTCTAAAAGTTACTTCTTCTACTAATTTTGATTTAGGGATATTTTTAGTTCTCATTGCCAAATATGGTTTTGAACCTGCTCCACCTGTCTTAAAGGAAACATAAAAAGAGTTTTTCTTTGCCAATACCGATGCATCTTCTATTTTATTTATCGGTAAGTGAGCAGTTATTTCACCAGAAGGTTTGAATTCTATTAGTAAATTTGCTATTGCGTTTGTATCTGCAAATTTATTAGTTCCCGTTGCTGCTTCAAAACAAAAACAAGACTTAAAATATATATCCCTAAATATTGCTTCCATGTCTCTATTTATCTCTTTTGCATTTAGTTGGAGTTGTTCCATTTCAGCAATTGATTTTTCTTGAGCAGGTGTTAACTTCTCACCACTATCTCTAAGTTTTTGAAGTGCAGTAATAGTTCCTTTCTCACTCATTTGACCCATTTTTGTTTCTAATGTGTCTAAGAAAGATTTTAATAATTCTGGTTTATTCTCACCAACCATTTTCATTGCAGCATCAAAAGTAGCAAGTGTTTCTTCTACCTTTGCACTCATTAATTGAGAACCTCCTGCTTTCTTTAATGAAATTCTTTCATTACTATTTCCTAAAATGTCAGTTTTTGGTGTATTATTTGTTCCACCCCAATCTGCCTTTAGTGCCGCTTTAGATGAACCTAACTGATTTAGTTTACTTGATTTTACAATTCTCTTAAACGATTCTGCTACTTTCTGTGCTTCTTCACCATAGTTTGTCCAAAAAGTTTGTGCTCTTTTCCATTCATCAGAACTTTCATCAATACCATTAAACGCACAAATAATTAGTGCTTCCCAATCCTCACCACTTGGAGTTGCTCCACCTTTTTTAGCATGAATAAATTTTGATGCATCACCACCACTTCTGGATGATGAAGCAATCCTAACTTTTTTACCATCAGGTAATTCTAAAGTTTGAACAAATTCTCCATCACCTATCGTTTTTATGGATTCATCATCTTTTATGATTGTAAGTATATCACCATTTTTTAGATTTGGTGCCCAAGATGGTGGGGTTTGTTTGTTGAATACAATTTGATGACCTGGTTTATACATAGGGTCTAAGTAACTTGCTTCTGATAATAATTCTTCATCTTCTCTAAAGAACTCTTCTAACAATTCATCTATTTCTTGTTGAGAAGCAGGGTCTTCTTCTGGTAAATCACTCAAATATTCATCATCAAATAAATTTATTTTTGATGGGTCGATTTCATCTTTTTTATCTGATTCCTTTTCTTCATCTGCTTCAAAAAGATTTTGAATCAATTCGTGTTTGATTTCACTTAATCCCCGTTCATCTAATACTTCAGAAAAAATACCAATATGGGTTGGGTTATTAAAATCAACAACACCCTCTTTTGTTCGATACGAAACTTCGGTTAATAAATCTTCTATAAATTCCTTAAAATAATTCATACTTAAATCTTCCTATATCCTATAAATATTAAAGTTTTCCATAATCCGTACCCCACGATGCTTTTATAGGAAACCCATTTGATTCTACAATTTCCTTTAATTTAAGAGCATGTTCTTTGGGAGTATCTAAGGGAAATGAGAATAGAAATGAATCATAAGTATATAAAGTCAACTCAATGTCGGTTTGTTTAATAAACTCCAACACTTTTTGTATTGTTTTCATATTCAACTCAGTTTCCGTTGCTTGTAGAAGGTAGTTGAATACTTTTTGAGGATTTGAATCTTCTATCGATGAGAGGGGTATATTACGATGTAAGGTCGATACATAACCCATTTCCGATGCCTTACTCCACATTTCATCGATATACTCTCTAACCTTCTTATAATAAGGAATAGAGTCGAACTCTTCGGGTATCCCACCATAAAGGAGTTGGAAGGTAATTCCTTTGGATTCATCATAAGGAACTCCATATTGGTCTGCTAACCATTGGTGAACGGATGTTTGTGGTAATGGATAGTGAACCATCTTACCAATGATACGGGGGTGATATGCATCATAATCCATTTGTAGGAATATGTGATTTGGTTTTGGGATAAAGACTTCTCGTGTACCATCCTTTTTATTTAGGGCAGAGAAGTTAATACCACCAAATCTATTCGAGGGTCTTGAGGTTATCGTATATGGGTTATATTCGGTATAAAGAGTAAAATTGTTTAAGTGTTTAGTGGCATTGGGATATCTATCAAAAAATTTTTCCCCATCGACCCGAACCCCATATCGTTCGATATCTGAAAGGATGGGAATCATCGTATCATCAATCCAAGAAGAAGTTGGATTGGGTAAAGAAAGAGAATCAACAAAGGATTTAAGATACTCACCCCATTTCATTAGAGGTGCTATTTTTCCCAAATTTTCTCTTATACCCATTCGGGTATAATGTGAGATAAATGGTTGATTTTGTACCTCATCGGGTATAGTTTGATTCTTTTCAAAGAAGTAATAATTGGATATATCAAAAAGATTTTGTATCTTTGTATCCATTTGTAGTAAACCTTTCTTATTCCATACCCATTTTGGTTGTGTGGAGGTTGAGAGGTCTAATTGATGGGATTTCCCATCAATATGGTTGTATATAAGGATAAAGATGGATTTACCCATCACAACAAATAAGAATGAAAGCTCGTTATTCATTGGATGCTTCTCCAAATCAGACCATATAGGAATGATAACCGATGGTTCGTTGTTCCATCGTTGTAAGAATTCTTCTTGCTCTTTTTTACTTTCTACTATAACCATTTGAATTGACAAATATACGAAAAATATTTGAACTATCCAAATATTTGTGCTTGATTTTGAATTTCTTTAATATATTCCGAAAATTCAATATACTCACTTTCTTTAATTTCTTGTTGATTTGAATTACCTTCTATTTCTTCTAAATAGATGTTTGATTGAAATCCTTCTGTTCGTAAAAAGTCAACTTTATCTCTAATCATTAAGATATTGTTCCAAAGAGTTTGACCCTCAACTTCAGTTTGTTTATCAGTTACTCTACCATCGTTATGTATTCTACAATAGGTAAGACTCTTTTTTATTGCAGTATGTTTTAGACCCAAATAATCTAAACTACCCATAACTTCTAAATCATCTACGAAATTAGAAATAACATCAAGTTTATCAAGTACTTTCAAAACTGATGAAGTTCTCATAACATAGGTGTGATAAACACACATTATATTTGCTTTACTACAATGAATTATTGAAGTATAGTTTCTTGGTTCTTCATAATGATTCATCTTAAATCTCCATGGATTATTCCAAGGATGTCCAACTAAATAACCTTCCCAAATATCTTTGGTTTTTGGGGGTTCTAATGGCGTCTGTGTTATAACTTTGTTTTTTAATTTATCATTTTCAAAAAATACTGTTGACCCATATGAAAAATCTAAATCAGAATGAGTTGTGTATGTATTCGATAAAAACTCCAAAGAATATCTATCTAAAAAATCATCATCATCTAATCTAACCATAATTTCTCCTTCAGAAATTAAAGGTGCGATTGTCCAACTTTTTTTGAAATAGTAATAAGGTTGATTTGATGAAAAGAATAATACTCTCTTATCTTTGTTTGATTCTTTGAAGTCTTTATAAATTGAAAAAGTTTCAGATAAACCACCGTCATCAAATATAAGAACTTCCCAATCTTTGTGAGTTTGTAAGTGTATTGATGCGAGTGCCTCTTTTAGAAATAGAGGTCTTTTATAAGTTCTAACTACGACTGTAACCTTCATTTATGAATACATTTTTGGTTACCCAAATATAAGAAAAAATATTTAGATTACCAAATTATTTTTTGTGAAATTGTAATAAGTTTGGCAAATATAATGTTAGTTTTGGCATTCTTTCATACACAAGTCTAATTGATTCTTTATTTGAGTTTTTCACTTCTTGAGGTAATCCCTTTAATCTCCAATCGATAGATACTGTAAGATAAAATGATAAATTTGTAAATGAACTATACTGACTTTTACTTACCTCAAAAATTTGAGAATCTTTATCATTTGCCTTTTGTACAAAAAATCTTTTTATGTAACCCCTTTTGTAGTCATTCTCATTTGGTTTTGGTAAATGAGTTCTTACAGAGGGAACACTCATAGATTTTTTTTGTTTTTTTAATAATATGTTATATCTTGATAAACTCATGTTTATTGTGTTTGTCTATAAAGTCCTTCTACTCTTGTTTTCCAAGTCATTCCTTCTATTGTATGAGTAACCGCATTTACTTGAAATAATCCTCCCGTTCTATATTTTCTCGGAATACCAACAATATTAAAAGTATCACCTCTCTGTAAACCACTATTACCTAAAATTGTAAATGAATATTTAATTGGAAGTGGATGTGATAATCTACCGGTTACTTCTGACAATTTTTTCTTTTTTAGAATATCTAAAAAGTTAGTATCTCGTAAACAATATATTCTAAAGGATTGTCTAAAAAGATTATCTTTATCTCCCGTTTTAGCAGGAGAACTTAAAAGTTCAGATAGTGCCGCATTACCTACATCAATTTCAGTTTTTAATTCAGGATTTGGTAAAATTTCTATTTTTTTAATGTTTTCTTCAATTGCAGAAATCTTATCATCTAACTTTTTCTGAGTTAATTCTTTTTCCTTTTCTCTAACGTTTCTTCTTTCTCTGAATTGTTCGTTTGTTATATTTTGATTTTTTCTTGATAAACTATTAATATCTTTCTGTAATTCAAACCAACTATTATATGTGGTTCCATTTACGGTAACAGGATAATCAGCTCTCCTATTCTTAGACTGTACTTCTCGAAGTTTACTAATTGTTCCCCTATTATTTTGATATTCTTGTTCTAAAGACTCTAAATTACTTTTAGAATCAGAAACTTCTTGTTGTAGTCCCTCAACACTACCCTCGGTAGGTGGATTAGTTGGAGGAGTATCTGCAGATTCGGTATCCACTTCAGTACCCTTAAAGTTTGCTTTTCTCATAAACTTATCAGTTTTATTTGAAAAGAATGTTGAGTTATTTACTTTAATCTCTGCTTGCTGACCACCACCACTTATTTTATTTCGTTTCATTATTATTTGGTTTGCCATTTCACCTGGTATATCTATATCAAGTGTTGCATCCAAAAATCTACTCTTTTCCCCATCGTGGTAAAAATCTCTAATTACAGATTTATTTTCACCTATCCAATTTCTATCTATAACTGTAAAAGTAATCTGACCATCTGTAGCTTCACCTTCTACTATTTGAAAATTCCAAAATCCATTTACTGCAGAAGACATTTCATTTAATATGTCTAATAATATTTCTCTAATATTTTTTTGGGATTGGGTAATTTTATTTTCAAACATATCTATGTTGATATAAAGATTTTTTAACCATCCCCAATAATTTTGTTTATCAGACAATCCATCACTATTTAATGTTTGATTACCCGTAAAACTAATTCCATCAATAGAATTATTAACTATTGGTGGATTATTGTAATCAATTGAACCTTCATTAAATAATAATTTAGAAAAATCAGGAATAACTCCCGGTATCACCATTGTTTCGGGTTTTGTTGAATATATTAGTGGAAATGCTCCAATTTTTACAGTACTAATATCTAATTCAATTCGCACCTCATTATCACCCACCTTAAAATGAGTTAATCCACCATTTTTATTTAATATCTCAATCGCCTTTTCAAATCTAATATATTTTTCAGGTGAAAATAGTGCTGCCCTATCTATTGAAAAATCTTTTGTATTTCCATATTCATCAGTAACTTCTACCGTTTCTTCTGCTTCCGTACTAAAGTTTACAATAGTTGCCCAAAATCCATTTTTTGTATATGAATTTATACTTTTTTGTACAACCGCATCTAAATTAATAAAATCGGTGTACTTAAACGAGTTTCCATTTTTTAAGTCCTTAACTTCTTTTATTTGTCTTTTTGATGGTAATGAGTTGTATAAAGCACTAAATCTTCGATTTTTAACTACATCATCTGGTGTGTTTTCACTATCTTCACCTTCTTCTAAACTTTGAGGACCAAATGGTCTTTCTATTTGCTCTGCTAAAATATTATCGTTTTCTTCACTTTTTTTATAGTTTACTTCATGAGACTGAAAGTAGGTTGGTAATTGTGGAGTTCCTCTCATTTCTATATTAATATCAAAAGATTCTCCTCCACCACTAACAGTACCACCAACTATAAATCCAAGAAAAGAATCATATTGACCTTTTGATTTTATTTTTTTAGATAACATATTATCTTGTACAAGATTATCACCTGCTGCTGAATTAACTATTTGAGTTGAAGATATTGGATTACCATTTTCATCTTTGGTTTTTACTCGTGTAAGACCCGTTGCTCCTTCGTTTGTATTCCACCCCCAATCAACAAATACATGATATCCAGGTTCCATAAAGTATTGTTGAATTGCTTCCATTTGTTCTAATGAAAAAACCTTAATACCGATTTTACCAGTTCTTGAAATTTGGTCTTCACCCTCGGTAAACTCCATACTTGTTACCATGGGAGATGGTCTTAAACTTCTACCACTTAGGGGATTTACTGGTTTTCCGTTCCAATCATACCCTAAAGTACCACTATATCCACTTTCTTCGGAATTTCCTCTGAATCCATAAATACCTGCTTCTCCTGCTGCTGCGAATAATTTAGTATCTGGATTTGATACCATAATCAACCCATCACCAACACCACTAAATAACCTTACCCAAACATTTAATTGACTTGCTTTTTGGTTATCTATACCAGTAATGGTATCATATATTTTTTTGTTTATAGATGATAACTTTGGCCACATTATTCAATGAAATTATTTAATATCTCAATATAATTTGTTGGTATTCTTAAAATTGTACCATCTTCCAACCCAAATGGAGCATTGTGTAAATTATTAGCAGAAGCAATAATCCACCATAAAGAAGAATCATTATAATACTGATTTGCTAATGTATCTAACCTATCACCTGTTTCAGTAGCAACATAAATATCAGTATCTCTTAATGGAATCCTTGGATAAATCTTTGAACGATAAACAGTTCTCCCATCGTTTACTTTTTTGGTTTCGTTATTTTCGTATCTACTTGCCATTTTATGTTATTGATTGGAATGCAGGATAATACCCATGATTTTTTACACTATTTCGTTGTTCGATAAACTTAAACTCTGTTTGAACATTAATTATTCGTGGTAATTTGTAGTTTTGAGTTTTTACATCTCCGTCTAAAGATGAAACACTTTCTTCTATTTCCCATGGTACATTATCATCAATAGTATATGATAAACTACCTAAAAACCCTTCTTTTCTTTTATACATATCACCAATTGTTAATCTTAAAAATGGTGCAGTTATATATCCTGCATCTAATTCATAATCTTGTGGATAAACAAGTGATGTTAAAAAGTTTAACCTTTCCCATGCTTTTATATGTTCTGTTGGATTTAAGGAAAATATTTTGAATGAAAAACTAACACTTCTTTCAAGACCCGTATATGTGTAAAAACTAAATGGATTTCCTATAAATTTAGAACTATCCCAACTTGGTGAGAATGTTTCAGATAAACCAGTAATAGTTGCTAAAAAATTTACTGCTTTATTTTGTTTTACTGATTCAAATTTTAGAGTAATTGTATCTAAGTCATCTATTGAATTTTCTCCATCTGGTTTTAGTCCGTCATCCAAACTATAAACACCCTGTTTATTTACAATATTACCAAACGATGATTCCCCATATTTTGATGTTGGGTCATTATATTTACTAATCGTTGTTTTTTTAGTTTTTTCTAAATCACTTAGTTTTGAAGTTCGTTTTGGTTCACTAATTTGTTTATTTAACTCTAACTTAGGAAATGGTATTTTTGCAATTAAACCACCTTCTTCGAGTCTTTCGTTTGATTTCTTTTCTGTAAAGATAGGATTTTCTCTATTTGTAGTACTTATAAACTTTTCATAAGTGTCTATCTTATCTTTAGTAGTTACCTTTATTGTAGTAGTATACTTACTACCAAAAGCATTATTAAATACTGGTGCAAGTGATGATAAGAATCCCGTAGGAGTTCCATATAAAATTCTATCAGGTGCTTCATTTTTACTACCATAATTTCGTATTAACTTTGCACCTTCTTTCGCAGTTGGAAGTCCATCATAATCAAAATCGGTTTGAGGAGTTGAACCACCCCCTATTAACTTATCTCTTAAAAATCCTTTTGCTAAACCCAATGCTCCACTAATTGCCTTTGCTTTTAATTGATTTGGGTCAGTTAATGAACCAACACCACCTTTTAGAAATTGACCTAATAGAGAGCCATCTGCACTATCTTTAATCTTTCGAAGTGTTGTTGCATAACCCCATTGAATTTGGTCTTGTGATTCCAAACTACCATCACTTAGTGTGTAGGTTGGTGTTGCTAAAGAGGGGATACCTAATGTTTTTCTTGCAAATGAAGTTACTGATTTGAATGCTTTACCTATTGGACCTGATGGGATTAAACCACTTGTTGCTAATTTCATTTCACCAAGAGGAAGTGTTTCTCTTAAAGTAATTCTACCTATTTCTGGTCCATATAATAAAGGTTGTGAGAGTGTACCTAATACTCTAATACCCGTTGTCTCTTGTTCTAAGACCGTTTCTTCTAATGTACTACCATTTCTACTTCTGAGTCTATTCACAAGTTTCATAGTAGTTCCATTGATTACGGGTGAGTTAGATGATAATGGAATTTTGTTAGCATTTCTTGGAGTAAAGGCATCTTTAGGAGTTTGTCCTGCGTAAGGTCCTCTTTCTAATGTACCGTTATTAAATAATTCTTCTAAAGTCTGTGCCATAATTATCCTATTGCAAAGTTATTCATAGTAGACCTTTCAACTGCTCTACCAATATTTGAAGTAACTCTCCTACCATCTAAGTAAGTTTCTCTTTGTTTTTCAACTCCTGCTATTAATCGTTCTGCTTGAGCAGTAGTCATACCACCACCTCCAAGTTTAGATGGTGGAGCAAGAATACCTGCATCATTAGCACTACCTTGAAATAACCCACCTTCTTTTGGAGACATCATAATAGGACCACCATTTGGATTTATAGCAAGGTCACCAACCTGAGATACTGATTTTGCTTTAGATACCATACTAAATAGTCCTGCGACTGCGGCGATACCTAATGGAATACCAAGTCCTAAAGGTATCATAGCAAATGTACTCATAATAAAACCAACCGCAGATGAAATAGCTGCTATAATAGCAGGAGCAAAAGCAATTGCCAAACCTGCTGCAAGTGGAATTGCTAAAGCTAAATTATCAGCGAAAAACTTAAATCCTTCAGCGATTGCTTGAACTGGAAACAGTAAAAATTGTAATATAGGTAATAGACCTTCTAATAAAGGTGTGAGTACCATACCGACCGTAGATGCAATTCCAGTAAATGCATTTTGTAATTTTTCTAAAGACGCCTGTTGTTCTTGTTGTTTGCTAAACTGCTGAACCTGAGATGCTAGTTGGTCTTTATTTATATTTGATATGTCTAATCCTTGAGATATAGCTTTATCTGCTAATGCTCTTTGTTCCGATGATAGTGAATTTAACTTTTCTTGAGCATTCAATTGTTTGTTGATTTCTTCAACACTCATACCTGCTGCTTTAGCAAGTTGTTGTTGTGTAAAATAATCTTTCTTTCTAAAGTCACCACTTCTTTGAAGTTGTTTCAGAACTTCTTTTTGTGCTTCAACCGTTTTACCCGATGCAGCTAATGCTCGTGCTTGTGTTAAATTAAATTGACCACCAACAAAAGTTGCTGCTGTTAATTCATCACCAATATTACCTTGGAAATCTAATAAGTGTTCGGTTGTTGATGCTACTGATTTTAAGTTAGTACCTAATCTTCTTGCTTCTATTGCTGCTTGTGCTAATGACTCTACATCTCCTTGGAATAAAGTAGATGCAATCTCTGCATTTTCAGCAATATCTTCAAATATTTTTGCAGGTGCAACACCGGCAAGATTTGCCATGTTAGCAACTTGTAATTGAACACTAGCTGCTGTTTCTGATGAAAGTCCACCTACTTGTTCAAATATCCCCTGAACTTTAGCTGCTTTATCTGCTGCTACCCCAAAATTTGTGTTTAGTAATGTCAATCCTGCCACAACTTCATCACCAAAGTTAGCTACATCACTAAATTCAGATTTTAGTGCAGCTACGGTATCAAATACTTTTGATGCATCCACACCCATAGCCGCAAATTCCGAAGTAATTTCAGCTGCTTGAGATTTAATATCCCCCATCTGAGAGTTGGTTAATCCAGTAGTTTCTCTAAATTTACCTGCGGCTGCGTCTAAATCAGAAAATGCTTTGAATGCTGATATTGCAATCGCTGCTATTAATGCGATAGGACCAAGACCTGCTTTTAATGCCTTACCAAATTTCTGCGCACCACTTACCATATCCTTAACAGGACCAGGTAGTGCATCCATAACACTTTTTTGTTCTTCTTGTAATTGATTTAATCTATTTTGTTTTTTCTCTAAAGCATCTTTTTGTTTTAGTGCTTCTATACCAAGAGAAAGTTGTTCTTCATCTAAATCTGTTGCTGCTGCTTTGAACTCCTCTATTTGCTTGTCTAATGAAGAAATTCCTCTTAATTTATCTTCGGTGGCTTGAGTTGCTTTTGCTTGACTTAGTAAATCTGAATTTATTTCTTCTAAAAGACTTAATCTACTTTGAGCACTTTTTCTTTGTTCTTCACCATGTTTAGTATTGTCTTCTAAGTACCTAGCTTCTACTGCTTTTTGATTCGCAATTTCTCTACTTAATGATAAGTAAGTACCTGCTCCTTTACTGGCACCCGATAGTTGGTCTCTTACACCTTTAGTTAATTTATTAAAAGACTTGACGGAAGATTCATACTCTTTATTTGCCTTCTTTATTTCATCATTATTGGCTTTAGCAAGTTTTATTTCGGCTTGAAGTTTTTCCAACTTCTTTTCTTGCATATGGTGCAGTTTTTTCTTTTCTTTTAACCTTTCTTTTTGTAAGGCTAAGAGTTTCTGCTCCTCTTGTTGAAGTTTTTCTATATTTTGTATTTCTCTATTAGAGTCAGCCATCTAAGTGAAGTATTATTTTATTTCAATACCGTGTTTTTTCAAGATGTCCATTGCATCTTTATCTTTTTCTAAACGTTTTGCTGCCTTTCTATTCAAATCACCGATTTCTTTATCCAATTTTTGAAGAACAGGGTCATTCTTGATTAAATCATCAACATTCTTTGGTTTTTTCTTTTTACCGAATAAACCAAAAAACTCATTGATATTTTCTTTTGAAAGTTTATATCGTGCCATAAGTTATTCCTTTATGTAATTATACAACTATAAATATCGGAATACAAAAAAAGTTAGGATAGGAAATATACTACTTCCTTACCCTAACTTTAGAAGGTGGTTTGATTTTTTTATTTGCCTTATCGTATTCCTCTTTTTCTTTTTTCTTTGCTTCTACTAATTTATTATAGTAGAAGTTTCTGAGGTATGTTGGCATCTGATATACATCCGACTGAATAAATCCATTACCATAATAACACAAATCAAAAATTTGATTGTGCATTTGTGCACTATGAGTCTTCCCCAGGCCAAAAAAAGTTAACGCCCAAGGTAATGGGCACTTCCTCCCTTTCACCATCTTCATGCTCATGAGTATAAGTCATATCCATGTCAGGTTGGATTTTCTTGACATAGTTCCTAAATGCCCTACTATCCCTAACTAACATATTTGATACAAACTTGTTGATAAATCCTACATCTTCATTTCCATCAACAGATTTAATCATATATCTTAATCGAGTAGTAATATCAAAGGATGCATCTTTGTTAAACTTTTCTAATGCAGCAATATCTTTTTCTATTGCCTTTTCATCACCATGTGTTAATAACTTAAATATTAATTTGTTTTTACCTGCTGGTGTTACAAACTCAAATTCATTTTTGTTATTAAATACTGATAAATCAACTTCTTTTGTACTTACTTTACCCAAGTGAATAGTTGCGTCAACTTCTTCATTCAATTTAGATGAATAAAATCTCATTGGATATTCAGGTCCATACCCCAATACTCTTGTAGCAAGAATGATTGCATTTTTGTCACCAATTGTAATATCATTGATGTCTATATCATCAACTACAATAGATTCAAATAATTTATCCAACACAACACCCTTTTTAATAAGGTTTTGTGAAGATAAAATATCTTCTTCTTTGGCAGTCATGTATTTCAATGTTACTTTACCCGAAGAAAGAGGGTTATCTAATGGATATACTTTACCCTCAGATGGTAAGTCAATAACTTCCGTTGGAAAGTCAAATTGTTTTTCACTCATAACTTTTGTTCTTTAATTGTGTATATAAATATATAAAAAGAAAAAAGTTAAAAAAAAAGGAGTTATTCTTACGAAAAGAATCACTCCCTTTATTAATAGTAGTGGATTATATTTTAATACTCTAAAATAGCGTAATCGTATGCTAAAGTAAGAGAAATATCAGCAGGGTCATTAGAGGAGAAATCTAAATCATTAAAGTTTGCTGCTACGATAAATGCTCCTTTTAGTTTCCATTGTTCGATTTTGTCTCCAACAGGTCCTAACATATAGAAATCAATATCTTTCTTGTAGAAGTCTGCGTATCCTCTTCTACCCGTGATTGATTCCTGTCCTAATCTTACCCACTCCATCACTTGTTGTGCTCCTGAAGGTACGATTGGGTCATATAGAGTAATCTCTAAATCTTGCCACTCTCCTTTACCTTGAAGTTTTCTATAAGTGTTGATGTGGTCTAACTTAATTTGTTCAAAGTTGATAGAAGGTCTGTTTGCCGTCTTAATTAAGTACGATTGGATACCATCAATTTCCATGATGTATCTGTTCTTCATCTTCGGTTCGAAGTTGGTAAAGAACATTTCGTTAAATTCTAATACTTCTGCCATTTTATTATTTTCTCCTTTATACTAATAAATATTAGTTATTCACTTTTTTGTTATGCCGAAAAAGATGCTCCCGTTGGTAAGATGTTGAAGTCAATTACAATGAATTCAGCGGTCTTAGCAGGTTGTAGGAAAATCTGTCCAGCCATTATGTTTCTATCAACTACATCAGGTGTGTTGTTAGTCTCATCCATAACTACTTTGAATGCGTACAATCCTTGTCTTTGTTGGATACCTTCTAAGTAAGGTTGTACGGTGTTGATGAATCTACCTCTTGTAACTGCGGTGTTTTGTTCGAATACCAAGTATCTTGAAGTACTTGCTACAAATTTCTTAACTGCAATCAACAATCTTCTAACATTGATTCTATCTAATGCTGATGCTTTATCTTGTAGAGTCTTTTGTCCAAATGCCACAATACCTTGTCCAGGGAATGATGCGATTGGGTTTACTTTGTTTTCATATAGTGTATCTCTTTCAGAATGAGTCAGTCTATTTAGTACTGATGCTGCTCCTGTAATTCCACCTCTATTCAAACCTGCTGGTGCGAACCACTCTGCTGCGATAGCATCGTTTGCTGCATATACTGCGGGTAGTAATACCGATGGTGGTACACTTATCAATTTGTTTGTGTTTGTATCTACTGTCTTAACCCAAGGATAGTAAGTTCCAACATAGTTAGAATCCACTGCGTTTGCTTGAGTTGTAATATCACTTATCGTTGCATCTGCTTTACCAAAGTCTGAGATATAGAATGCGTCTGACCTTGCTTCAACAACATCAATTGCTTTAGTTACTACCGATGGGTGTAATTGTCTAACAACACCAGGTGTTACTAACATATTGATATCCCACTCATCTTGGTTTGAAATTGCGTTTAATGCTTTAGTATAAGCAACCGAACCACTTGCAGTTGATGATGATAAATCTAAACCTTGTGAGTTTCCTGATGTAATGTTAGTTCCGTACTTTTTACTAATTGCAGGAGAACCTCCATCAAATCCACCTTGGAATGCTACTGAGAATTGTCTCTTAACCATATCAGATGAATCCGAACCACTCATTACATAATCAATTCCACTTAATACATTACCATCAAATGCGAATGCTGTATTTGAACCAGTTTGTGCTCCATTTGGAATTGGGTTTAGGTAATTTCCATTATCATATTTTACACCAGTTGTTTCAAAATTGAAACCTGAGTAGTTAATCGGTGAACCTGCTGTATTACCAGTTGACCCTGAAGTAAATACTACTGCTGGTACCCAAAGTGATTGTGCATCAGTTGTAGTTTTAATAGGGTTAGTATATGCTCCATGTGCGAATGGTGCTGCCGATACTGGATATAATCCTTGTTCTTTAACTTCTACTCTAATGTATTTAGAGTTATTTACCCAATCACCATATTCAGTAATCTTACCATTAGAATCGATAGTCATAAATCTATCTCCGATTCTTCTTGCGATAAAGTTAGGTGATGCAGGGTCTAAGTTTACATTATTATAAGTTTCCAATACTGACTTTCTCTTATCAGTATCACCAAATGCTCTAACTGTTACTGTAAATGTAGAGTAATCAGTTCCACCATCTTCTCCTGCTGCTTTTACATTGGAAATTGAAATCTTAAATCTTTTGTTTTCGTTGTTACCATATCCAAGTGTATGGAATCTGAATAAGTCGTATCTCTCACCAGATATAAGTTGTGATTGGATATATGGAGTATTTGCAACTGATGCTCCTGTTGTTGATACATCATCACTTAGACTACCTCCATTAAATTCTTGAGTTGGTAGTGCTAATGCAGTTACTGCTTCACCACCTGCTACTTCTAAGTCAACATTTGATGCTGCGTTCTTAAAATATGCATAAGTATATCCATCTTTAGAACCTAAAGGTGATACACCAAATACATCAGTAATATCATTTGCTGCTGATTCTAAAATAGATGAAGATACTTCACCAATACCACTACCACTTACTACAAATGAACCAGATGTAGTTGTTGATGGTGATACTGTAAATGTACCAAATCCAACTTCTGCATCTCCATTTTCAGTAGAGTGTAACACACCTACTAATTTTTTAGTAGAGTTATCAGAACCAGATGCTAATAAACCAACTGGTGTTGCTTGTGAGTAACCTCCTTCGTTCATTACTCTTACAACAGTTACAACTCCTGCCTCTCTGAGGTAGTTTTGTACTGCATATTCAGTATAGTAAGTCCCATCGGGTGTTCCAAAAATATCTTCAAACTCACTTTGAGTTCGAACGATTGTAGGTACAAATGCAGGTCCTTGTTTGAAAGGTCCTACGATTGCTGCTCCTATTTCTCCAATTCCCTGTGCTAAGAAAGAGAGGTCATTCTCTCTTGTAAATACACCAGGTGATACGATTCTTTCTGCCATGTTATTTTTTCTCCAAGTAAATTATTATTTGACTAATATCAAATTACACATATAAATATAAAGAAAATACCCAAAAGGTAAATTCAATTATTTATCCGTTTATAACATTACCCTCACCAAAACTTTCTTCTAATTTTGCTTTTAATAAAGGATAAGCAAAATCATAGATACTAACTTCTGATATAGGATTCGTTGAAATTAAGTTAACTTGGTAATCTTCACTACCAGTAACTGTTTCGTTTCTATAATCAATATTTGATTGTGTAATCTCAGAACCAGGGTTTGAAGGGTCTGGTACCATAATGTCTACTGACTCCGAAACTAAGTATGTTCTCGAGAAGTCTCTCGTTCTTGTAACTGATTCGGTAACAGCAAACTTATAGATTTCTAATATGTTATCATTCTTTGCTTTAAGTTCTTCATTTGCTGCATCAGGTCTTTGGTCATCATATTCCTCATAAGATGCACTTTCAGCAGAACCAGAATTCATGTATAATACGGGAAATACTCGTAAATACCCTAAATTTTTTCTGAACTCGAATGATTCAATACGAACATATCCTTCATCAGTAATACCTTTAGATGTTCCGATTGATGTGTTAATTATTAATGCCATGTTGTTTTCTTTACTCCTTATAAATATATATTAGTTTTTTCAAAACACAAATTAGTTTGTTATTTCTACTCTTCCCAAGGGAATGAACCACTTTCAATTCGTGTTTCGTTCCATTGTCTTTGTTCCTCTAACATTTTTTCGATTCTATAATCAATATGCTCCGCATATCCTTCACTACCAGAAATTTCTGCAAAAACCCATTCTAAAACTTGAGTTTGTGTTAGTTCATTATACGGGGTATATTCATCGGGATTATATGTTTGAGAAACATTAAATGGTGTTGCTCCTTCAAATATTGCTTCAATGTTATTTCCTTCGGAATCTTGAAAAGAATCATCTGTACCGATTTTTTCCCAATATGTTTGGAAAATGTAATCATTAACAGTTTCTAAAGAACCAGAGTAAGATGTTTGCTTATCTGCCTTTCTTAAACTTTTTAATCTCCAACTATAAGTTACAGCCATTTTTATTTATTAATTAATTTGTTAACCATATCTTTTAATTCAGATACTTCTTTAGATAAATATTCAATTTGTTCTTTTTGTGATTCTACGATACTATTTTGTTCTTTAATACCCTCAACTAATAGTGGTACTAACTTATCATAATCAATAGTTAAGTAGTTTTCACCTGATTTAGAACCGATTGGATTTCCTTCATCATCAAACTTAGTATCAAATGGAGCAAGGTGTACGATTTCTGGTAATATTGCCTGTACTTCTTGTGCCGATAAACCAAGTTGTTTTTCTTCTTTAGTATATCCAACTGATTTTGCTAACTCATTGTTGGTGTAATAGAATCCATTTAGTGATAAAATTTTATCTAATGGATTTTCGATATTACCAACTTTATCTTTTAGTCTTTCATCAGAATAGTATGCAATTACATTGTCTTGAGCATAAACCCAACCGTATGCGTATAGATAGTTTGCATTAATTCTATACATTCTTGATGTAGAGTTTGCATCTACATAATAACCAGTATTATTTCTATCATACATAATGAATGGTCTAATATCATTCAAGTATGATACACTATTTGCATTTAAGTAATAGTTTGTATCGTGGTCATAATAAATTGCTGCTCTTACTTGGTCTCTTACATAGATACCATATGATGCAGCATAGAATTGCCAACTACCATTATGGTACATATAAGAGTTACCATTTCTTTCAGCATACCACATCCACTCATTATCAACATCATTGTAGATACCACATTGGCTACTATTTGCTGACATGAATACATATCTTGCGTTGATTGAGTATCCTTCCCAACCACCTTTACCTCCACCATGAGTTTGAACAGTACCATAGTTACCATCTACACCACTTTGACCTGCTCTAAAGGTAACTTCATTGTTATCTCTTAATTCTACATAAGCATCTCTTGCAACTCTTACTGCCCAGTTTCCATCTGAATCTAAGAAACCAATATTGTTACTATTATCAGCATAAACATAACCTCTCCGGTTATTTCCAGAAGTTGTTATGTAAATTTCAGATGTGGATGAAGTTGAGTACATTCTCCATCTCCGAGATGAATCAGAGTACCAATGCATTGCGGTTGCTTGGTTGTATAAACCTTCACCACTATTGTAATTTCTAAACCAGTTATCAGCATAGAAATCCCATGCTCTCATCACATTTGCTCTTGCACTACCCGAACCTGAACCAAAATAGTATGAAGTATTATTTCTATCATACATGATATTTGGTCTGATATCATTGAAATATGATGTTGAGGCAAAGTCACCATAATAAGAAGTGTTGTTCGAATCATAGTAACGAGTTGCGTAGAAGTTTGATGTAGATGCATTGTTGTCATACATTGCAATCTTAAACCAACCACTATTGTTTGGCCAAGAATGTCTCCACCAAAGTGAATCAGTTACACCACCTGCCATCTGCCAACCATAACCACTATTGTAAGCATTTGTATAGTGATATGCTTGAACACCAACATAGTGAGAAGTATCAGGCGGTTCATTTGCAGGATTTGACCATGTATCAAAGAAACCACTACCCCAAGTCATTACTGTGTTGAAGTCTTCTCGACCCCAACCCATAGCACCAGTCCAATAGTTTGTATCACCAGTAATTGATGAACGAGGTCTATTGTATTTGTATGTAATACCTAATGTATCTTTTGTTCTTGAAGTAAATCCATTGATATTTGAACTTCTATCCGATGCTGGATTTAAGAAGTATCCACTATTATTTCTATCATAGAAATTTTCTGCATACATTGAGTAGATTGCAGTAACATTACCACCAAATGTAGCTGCGTTATTATCTACTCTAAGTTCTAATGGCCAATATCCATTGTAGGTTGACCAAGATGTTGAGTTATTACCAGAACCTCTCAACACATAGAATATGTTAGAGTTTTGGTGAATCATCGATGAACGATGGTTAGTATCTCTTAAATAAATTGTTGGGCTCCCATTTTGGATAAAAATATTTCCAGGTGCATTAAGAGAAGAATTTGTTGTAAGGAATCCATTGATGTAAACACCATTGTATCTTGCATCTAATACATCATTCGCAGGATAACCACTATAAGTTCTCTTAAATCTAAGAACTATACTTTCGTTGTTATCGTAATCATCTTCGGATTGAATAACTAACCTACCTGTGTTAGAACCACCAGGAGATTCACCATAGATTTTCCAAGCATCATTATCACCTCGTTGTCCACCTATATAATAAGGTGGTGATGCAGATGTACCACTACCATAACCTGCTCCAACTGGGTTTTGTGGTAAATCATAAACATTTGCGGTAATCACATTCATTCTTGAAGTGGATGCGAAATCACCATAATATCCTGGACTATTTACATCATAGTAAATTGGAGAGTATATTGCTTGTTTCTCCATTCTTGTATTACCACTATAAGTGTAAAGAGTTCCATCAATGTAAGTATTACGATTGAAATAAAATCTACTTCTATCAGTTTGGAAATGTGCATATGAAGAATTCATTGGTCCCATATCCACATAACCATAGTTGGTTCTCATTCTTAGGGCATTACCACTACCTTCTTCTAATCGTGTACTACTATTGTTAATATCATAGTATGATGCTCTAACATTACCGTTTACATCTAATCGGTATGATGGATTTATCCGATTTATACCAATGTTACCTCTACCAGTAATAATCATCTTAGTTGATGAAGAACCTCCATTGGTTGTATCGAACAATAAGTTTGATGCTGCTTCATCGTTATCTCCATAATCCGTATCATTTACGGTCATCATAGAGATTCTTGCTTCATTAGTTGCGTTGTTAGTATCTTGGTCTTTGAAAAGAATAGATGGACCCGATGGAACTGCCCCATGGTCACTTCTATTGATTTCTAATCTTAATAAATCAGTATAACCCGTATTTGCTCCTAATCCACTTCTATAAACATGAATTGGTGCTTGTGGGTTTGTTGTACCCCAACCAATATTTTTTGCTTGGTCTGAGTGGAAATATGTATGTGATGAACCACTTCTACCTGATGATAATGTGGTTATTACAGTATTAGAGTTATTATTATTTGTAATTCTAACACCATATGAGAATCTCATTGTTACATAAGCATCATTGTTGTCTACAATCGAACCATCATCAGCAAGATAAATACCCTGACCGGTTGTGTTATTGGTTGATACATAAAGATTTTGATTTACTCTTACATGAGAATCACCTCTACCAACTGAGAAGATTTCCGAACCTCCACCAGAGCCTCTTCTTGAATCATTATAGAATCGAGTACCACCATAGTATGAGTTAGCCCCAATTTGGATACCAGTATGCCAGTTTAATCTTAATTTAGAATAATTACCATTATATGATTCTTTATCGGTATAAATCATATAATAAGGTTCGTTATCACTTCTTTGACCCCATGAAATACCAGTAACACCACCATCTGCTTGTGATGGGTCTGATGTTGAATCCCATAGGTTTAAGTGTCTACCTGGTCCTGCTCCACTACCATCTCTGAATAGGAATGAACCACCCGATTCCTCATATCTATCACTTCGGAATGCATCTGCTGCTCTAACTGTATATAAATTAGAATAACTATTTGGGTCTAAGTAATATCCATCGTTATTTGCGTCTCTAAATAAACTACCCCTAACCTCACCGGTAGTATAAATAATTTTATTATTTCTTGCTCTTAGGTAAGTACCATCTTGCATATACCAACCACCACCCCATCCGAATCCAAGTTCTTCATCTTTAAGGAATGTTGCAGTACCTCTACCAATTACTAATGCATCACTATTATTAGTTAATTGAATAGAACCATTAACATGGAGTCTATTAGTACTTGGATTACCCTGTACTACACCATTATTATCTGAACTTGTGTATGATATTGATGTTTGTCCAATTATGACATTATTACCACTATCTACAATTACAGTTGGGTCTTCAGTTGTTGATTGAGCAGAATATAGAGCATTTGTTGATGATACACCACCAATTGAAATGTAAGAACCATCGGTTGAAATTGTAGTTGAAATAGCTGCTGTATTTGCATCACCATCATCAGACTCCATTCTTTCAATTACATCTCTTGTAGTTGCGTTACCAGTATCATTTGTTCCATGGAATATTGCAGCATAAGGTCTACGAGAACCACCAGCAGAATAACCACCGAGTTTTGTTAAACCTACATTTAATGCCGCTGCTCTAAGATTTCCAGTTACATTTCCTTCCCAAGCATCATACGAGGTAAGAATACCAATTTGGTCTCTTGATACTCCATTGATTGCATTAGCAAGGTTGTTTGATGCTGTTGAACTTCCGTATGTATCGTATGATGTAGTAGAAACAACTGCTAAATCAGATGCTCTAATTATGGTTAATTGTAAACCTCTACTATTTGAAGCAACATTACTACCATTTATGTAAACTAATCTACTTACTACATTATTGTTACCACCACCTCTAATATATAAATAAGAAGTTCTAATTCCAGTACCAAATCCAATCCAAGAACTGAAACGAGTGATTGTAGATGAATCTCCTAATTCAAGAACATCTGGATTAGTACCCTCATCCATTCTTAACATTTGTCTACCACCTGCAACCAACTGCATATCATCACCACCCACCATCCGTAGGTAAGTGTTGGTATCACCATTATGGTAAATGTAACTTGATACATATAGATTTGAGAATGTAGGAGAATCTGATGTTCTTACATTCTGATTCATATTGTATGCGTATGGTTGAGATACACTATCTAATATTTGTCTCCAACTATCCCAAGATGTACTACCCGTACCTAATCTACTCCACAATCTACCAGATGCGGTGTATGCAATTTGTATTGGATATCCGCCACTTAAATCAGAACCTCCACCATAACTTCTCCAAGTCATTTGACCATTGTAAGTACCACCATCACTCAATCCATTGGTTGAGTTATTTTTGAAATCAAAGTAAACACCATTTTGTCTACTATTT
>Ga0255772_10000714_pt1 | contig 32683 bp, 16 predicted proteins | sample 071ome_34_FD_179970 | JGI IMG/M metagenome (GOLD analysis project Ga0255772, IMG submission 179970) | Coastal salt marsh microbial communities from the Groves Creek Marsh, Skidaway Island, Georgia - 071411BT metaG (version 2) | ecosystem: Environmental > Aquatic > Marine > Intertidal zone >...
CGTTTGTTGCAATTTCTGTTGTTGGGAATCCAATTGCAGCTGCTGGAGCAACATGATTTGTAAAAGTCATGTTTGCAATATAACAACCCTTTCTTACATGTAAGATATCCTTATATGCTGTATTTGGAGTTACTGTAACTGTTTTTAAATCATCTCCGACAATAGAAACAAATGCAGGAACTTCAATAGGATTATTCTCTGCATAATTTCCAGCAAGAACTTTAATAATAGTTCCTGTAGTTGCAATTCCAACTGCTCCTGCAATTGTTAATTTAGCATTATCGATTGAAGTTCCATTATTAGAATCATTTCCATCTTTTGCAACATAAAGAACATTTGGAGCTGAGTTAATACCAGTTGCAGATGCATTGATAGTTACATTATCACCAATTGTAATTGATGAGTTAGAAATAACAACTTCTTCGTCTCCAATGAAAATTTTGTTATTATTTCCATCAATTGTTACAGATGCTCTACCAACAGTGAGAACACCAACAATTCGTGCATCACCATCAACATAAAGAGTTGTATCTCCAGCACCGATTGTTACAGTTCCAATTCCACTTGGAGGAATAACTGTAACAATACCAGAATTTACATCAAGTCCATTATTAAGAATTTGAATACCTTGTTGTGCGGTAATAATTCCAACAGCATCAATATGTCTTACATCTTGATATGTTATTGTTCCACCAACAGTAACGTTGCCAGTAAAATTGGCAGTCGTCATTGTAATAGCAATACCAGATATAAAGTCTGTGCTTGCTACACCCGCTCCACTACTACCCAAAGCAGTGCTAGCAATACCAACCCACTGACTTCCATTGTAAATGAGAAGTTTTCCAGTTCCTGTAGTTTGATCAAAACTTACATCATCAAGATCTTTGATAAATCCAGCACCTCCACCACCAATAGTTGAAATTTGCTGCTGAATTCTGTTAATGAATAAACGATAATGACTTGCAAGATCGTCAAGAGTCGCAAATTTTTGATCCATTGGTGTTAATGGATCTTTTTGTCCATCAACAGATTCTGGTTTATCTGGGGGCTCGTTTAAAAGTCCCTCTGTCAGAGATTTTTGTTCTTTCTTAATATTTTTTACAATATCACGAAGTTCTTTTACATCTACTCTAAGATTACGAATATCATCATCGTAATACTTTACTTCTGGCAACTCTGAAAGTTCTTTTCTAAGTTCTTCAAAATAACCAAGAAGAAGTTCATCAGTTTTGATGCTTTTCTCACTATACTCTTTTATTCTATTATCAAGATTTTGTTTGAGAGAGTTATATTCGCCAAGAATTTGTTTCTTTAACTTTCTATCATCATCTTTAAATTCTTTATGATATTCCCAAATTTTGAGAGAAGACTCTCTAAGTTCTTTCCAGATTCTATCTTTTACTTCTTGAAGTTTATTATCTAAATCTCCAATGTCAGTTCCGAACTGAACTTTATTCTCAAAATGTCTTGTTTCATTCTCTTCGGATAATTTTGAGATTTCTAATTTTATTTTTTCGCCAAGAGTTTCGATGGTGTCGTTGACTTTGATAAAATCGTCATCAATAACACTAAAAGTTTTTCCTATCCAAGAAAAATCAGGAACCTCATTTACTTCATTTACCCACTTTGGGAAATTTGGAATTTCATTCCTTACTCTTTCAATATCTTCTTTTAACTTTTCAATATCATCTTCATAATATTTTGGTTCTGGAAGTTCACCAATATTTTCGTTGATTTGATTAATTCTATTCTGAATAGATTCAATCTGATCATCATAATATTTTACTTCAGGCAATTCTGAGATAGAATTTGATATATGTTCCTTTACTAAATCAATTTGCTCACAAATTGCTTCTATTTCTTCATCATAATATCTTACTTCTGGAACAGTGGGAATATTGTTCCTTACACTATTGATTTCTTCAGTAAGTGCTTTTAATTCTTCATCGTAATATTTGATTTCGGGAATATCTGGTATATCTTCCCTGATATCATTAATCAAACGAATTAGTTCTGGCCAAGGAGGGACAATATCTTTTACCTCTGCAAAGGTATTACCATCCAGGTCTTCTATAGTTTGGGTTTCTTCTGATAATATCTCTTTCTCTTCAGTTTCAATATAATCTTCAACAGAGGGCAATTCTGCTTCAACTTCCTCTGCTAAAAAATCTTCAATTGACGGAAGATTGCTGTTATCTTCAGCAAAATCTCCAATAGAAGGCAAATCTTCTCTAGACATTTTATTAGTAACCTATTACTTTGGGATTTCTCTCCCTGTCTTATTATTTATCTTCTTCCTTTAGTCCAGACTTCAACATTTTTGCTAATTCTGCTGTAGAACCAACAAAAAGTGCATTATTGACTGTAGATGGGCCTTTTGCTTGTTTTTCTTCTTCCACATCTTTGAGTTTTTTCTGCAGTTCCATCAATTTGTCTGTAGCATCAGCAACATTCTTAATTAACTGTCCAGCAACCTCATATGCCCTTGGCATTTCACTTTCTTGTGCAAGTTCAAGAATACCATTAATTGCTTCTTGTCCTTTTTCAATCAAAGAATAAAGATTTCCTCTGGTATATTCATAATCTTTCTTGATATCATCTTTAGATATATCAGGTTTTTCCTTTGCAGGTTCAATTTTTTCAACTTCTTGAGAAACTATCTCTCCAGTAACGTTGAAAGTATCATTTAAGTCATCGAATTTTTTTGTCATTTTCATAATTAACCACTAAATCCAAAGTCGTCGCCAATTTCAATCAATGCATCATCTGCAGTAGTCAGCAGTTTGATTTCTGCACCAGAAACGTGTGATTCTGGAGTTGTACCGTCTTTACCTCTTTCAACTTTGATTTTGGTTCCAGATATAATTTCAAGAACATACATTTCCTCGTTGTCAATGACAATGTAACTTGCGTCTGGAATAGCTGAGGAATCTCCAACCTCAATGTACTTGGCAGTACCACCAACGTCACTGGAAAGATTAGTTACGACGTTATCAGTGTAACTCTTGATTGCTCTTGGTTCAACGGAGTATGTAATATCTCTTGTTGGAGTCTTTGTAGTATCTCCAGCAACATAACCAATAGAAACTTTCTTGATAAGATCTTTGGATGCGTTTGCAGTGACTGGGCCAAACAGATATGTCTTTGCAGTAAATCTGATTGTGTAATAAAGAGCCCTTCTTGTTGTAAAGTCTCCCTCATAATCATCTTGCATTGAAATATTTTCAATAACAATTGGAATATCTCTTTTCTCTCCAATTGATTCTACTAAATCAACTGTTAAATTATATGATGGTTGGAAGTATGGAAGAATTTGCTCAACGATTTGAAGCATATCATCATTCAATTTTGTATAAATTGACAGTTCAAATGCCATGTTATAGGGAACAGGCATGTATGCTTTTTTGACTTGTGTCTTATCGTCTGGATTTGTAGTTAAAAATGTTTGAGTCGCAGTTACTTTTCTAGTTGAATCATATTGCAATCCAACAAATTCAAATGACATTCTAGGTAATGTCAATTGAACCTTCTTGCTTAAATCTGCCGATTGCTCAATTCTTGCTAAAAACTTTTGAGTAGGCCCATACGCAAGTGGGACTTTAATCACACTTGTGGTATTATCAGAAGAATCCGTATGCTTAATTTCAATATTGTTAAATAGAGTACCAAAGGTTACAATTGTTCTTCTTAAGATTTCGTGATAAAAATACTCAAACATAGTATTACCTACTCTAATTAATCAATACTTAAAGATAAAAGTATTTATACTATGGTGTTCCGAATGGATTTACCTCACTAAAATCGATAATTGCATCAGCTTCCGTTTCTATCACGTCATTATCTGGGTAATTATTGACAGTATTGTATTCGTTGATGACTCTCAACTGATAAGTTGCACCACTTTCGGAACCAGTGATTGTTTCTCCAACGACAAAATCTCCAGTTACGTTAGAAATATTCAGTTCATTTGTAGATGCATTCCAAGACTTGACAATTGCAGTTATTCCGCTAGAAGAACCTGTAACCGTTTCTGTATCAATAAAGTCGCCACTTCCTGCGGTATATGGAGAACCAATGGTGACTGTTGGTGTTTCGGTGTATCCAGCACCAGCATTTGTGATGTAAATATTGGAAATAGTTCCTGCAGAACTTACTACAGCAATACCACTTGCAGTTGTTCCGAGTCCTGCAAGTCCTGTTGGAGCACTGAAGGTTACTGAAGGTGCAGTGGTGTATCCAGAACCACCAGAAGTAATTGTTACAATACCAATGGTGTTATCAGAAATTCTAGTTGTTGCTGCAGCTCCAGTTCCTGGATTTGTAGAACTTGGAATAAACACGATACCTGGATTTACTGTATATCCAAAACCTGGGTTTGTAATATAAACTCCTTGAACCTTAGATCCTACCTGAGTTCCATCACAATTGGTTATGCCACTGATAAGTGTTGAGATGCCAGTTGCAGTTCCTCCAGAGGATGGAGAAGATGAAATAGCAACTGTTGGTGCTGCAGTATACCTTTCTCCTCTAGAAGTAATAGTAATTTGATTGACAGCGCCAAATGCAATGAATCCAGTGATAGCAGTTGCAGTTACACCCGCTCCTACAAGAGTAAGAGTTTGTAGATTTGCTTCTGTACTTACACTTTCATCAATTTCTTCAATACTAGTGTCAATAATTTCATCTTCGTATCTGAAGAGTTCACATCTTAATTCGTATGTGTAATTCTTTTGGAGTTGGTAGAATGGTTTTTCGTGCTCTACAAACTTAATTTCAAATAATCTATCTCCAAGAGGGAACCAAATCAAATCTCCTTCTTTTGGCCTCGTGGATAATTTGACATTTGGAATATTCTTAATCAGTGGAGAAATGTAAAGTTCAAATCTTTCTTTTGAGATAGTAACAGTCAGTTCATTGGTTGCTTGTATTCCAAACTTCGACAGCAACTGCGTATTATCTCCATATCCTTCGTAATTATTGACATATGCTTCTATCGGATATGCATTATCAAACTTAGACTCAATTACTTCTCTTAATACAGTCTTTTCAGTTACATATTGTCTTGGCAGATAGTATACTTCAACACCATACATCCTCAACTGTTCGTTGATTAAATCTTGAACTAGATTTTGTTCGCCAGATGAACCTTGAAGAAAGAATGGGTTTAGCATACGTTTAACCAATCATGTCCAGAGGTGGTAATTCATAAGTATTAGACATTTTTTCCATGATTACATCAATTTCCTTTTGTGCATCATCATAGATTTGTCTTCCATTCAACTCAACACCACCAGGAAGTTTTACTCCTTGGAATTTGATTAGGTTTTGTCCCCATTGACGTTTGATTAATGAGGTTAGATATGGCTTTAAGAAGGAGTCATTCCAAACTCTAGCATAATCATTTGGATTTAATGCTCTATAACAATCCATGATGAGATAATCGCCCACAGTCAAACTGCCCCAATCAATATCAAGATATAATCTATCTTGTCTTTGATTAAATCTTATTTGCTTCTCTGTGGTTAATAAGAAATCAATATCTTCAAGATATGTTTTTGTCATTGCATATGTGAGAAGTTCGGTAGAACCCCAATAGTAAATATCATTCAAAAATAGTTGATACTTAACACTGAACATATTATTTGTTACAGTGTTTGAACCATCAAAGTGGAATATTTTTTGAACTCCAATCACTGCTGGAGGAACTTGAAGATAATTGCTATTTTCTTTCCAGTTAAAATCTACATTTGCTCCATCAATAGTTGCAGATGCTGTTGTTGTTACAATTCCAACATTTGTGTTATTTGGAGCTCTTCCTCTATCAATATCTGCTTGTGTTACTTGATATTTTAAAAACATCTGAGTGACACCATCAAAGTGTCTCTCTTGAAAAAACTGAATGGCATCATCTACAAGATCATCAATTTGCTCATCGGCAACGTTAATCTCTAGAACTGGAGCTCCCAGTTTTCTTTTGCAATAATCTATTAACTCTTGTCTAGTAGATGGTTGTGCCATTTACGTAATACCTCTAGGTAGTATTTATGGTGCTGCTGATACAACAGGTTTTACAATAACGTTTCCTTCAACGATTCTGTAAATTGTTGAGCCAGAACTCACCAAAACGTCATAAACATATCTACCTTCTTTCAGATTTCTTGTATCAGTTGAACCTAAGGAAATTTGAACCTTTCCTCCAGCAGCACTTGTAAACCCAACATTAAAACTAGTTGTTATTCCAAGAGTAGCTCCAATAGAGACACTCTTTGACATTGAAGATGAACCAGTGTATCCTTCAAAATTGTATGCAGTTCCATTGGGACGTGTTACTACAAACGTATTTGAAAAATCTGAACCGCCATTAATTGTTATATTAGAATTAAATGGAGTTCCAGCATTCACATCAAAAGTAATGTCTCTACTTGCCATTTTAAACTCCTTTTAAGTTTGACAGAACTTCATCTACTATACTATCTATTAGATTCATTTATTAAACTCCTAAGCAGATTTTTAATCTCACTTAAATCTTCTTTCATATTGGCAACATCTGATTCAAGGTTTTGTATTTGTTGCTTTTCTTCAGATTTCATGTCCCTTCTGGAGACATACTCTCGATATTCTGCCATATTCTTATTAACTATAGAATTTGTTTTTGGATCTCTATAGAGGTGAGTATGTCCCTCAACTTTCAAATGTTCCATATCAAGCAAGTGCGATAACTCTCAAGTCCTTCATTCTTGGAACATATGCTTGACTTGTTGAAGTCATCACAAGTTTAATTCTATATGACTTAAACGAAGGAAGTTCATCTGCAGTAAATGTGTACTCTCTATAACCGATTTCTTCAGGTAAGAATCCTAAATTCTGACTTGGAGCATAGTATGCATCTGGAAGTCCATCATTATTAGCAACATCAATAACCTGTCCCCTATCATTGATATTATTGTATCCGGGGAATGGAATATAGATTGGTTCAAAATTCTCAGTCTCACTAATTGCATAGAATGCTCTTATGCTAGAGTACAGATTAACATGAGCATTAACTAAAATCTTAATAGAAGATGCAGGATTTTCTAAAGTAATTTCCTTAGAAAGATATTGGAATGCACTTGGATCTTCAGTGATGCTATTTACTCTATTGTCAGTTACATAATTTGTAATGACATTATTGACTCGGTTTGATGTAAGGATTGTACTTACTCTCTGAGTATCAATAACTGGGCTCAATCTAGAGTCAACACTGCTAAGATTGACTCTTAAATTCATAGATTTATTGCCAGGAAGAGTGCTCAATTTATTGGTTTCATTAATCTTGGAAGCAATAATTCTTGGACTTGTTAAATAATTTGTTTTGTTCAACGAAACTGCTTCAAATCCTTGATCTAAATATGGAATTTCAGTTCCACTAATGCTTGTAGAACTAACTGTTCTAACTTCGGCGTTAATTGATGTTCCTTGAACTGTCAAGTTTTGAACAATCGGAGTAATAATCTCAAAAGGAATATTTTGAGTTGCTCTAATTGAACTACCACCTGCAGACTTAGTTTGTCCCATGTACAATTTGGGGAAACTTGCACTGGTAGTTCTTCCAACACCACTTGAACCCATATCAAGTTTGATATTATAGGAATCAAATGCAATTGGATTTGCAACGGTTACATCTTCTAAGTTATGTGTTTTGTTGATTCTTCTAAGAGATACTCCTCCAAGTTCATATTTGTATACTAATGTTCCTGCAGGATAATTCTTAGAAAGGGTTGAATCAACTCCTCTTGCAATCTCACCACCAATTGTTGAACCAGATACTGAACTATATGAGATAATTTCATCACCAATTTGAATGTATCCAAGGTTTGTAGTTCCAACTCCAACATTTTCAAATGTTGAGAAGTTAGCATTATTATTAACTACAATCGGTGAAGTTGAAGTTGAATTATAAGATTCTGCCAATGTTGTAGGAACGACATCAGAACTGACATCAGAAATAGTTACATAGTTTCTATCAAAATACATACCATGATTTTTGTGATTTACAACAATGTGCAATCCGTCATTATCAACTTCAATTTCTGAAATTTGAACATTTCCGCCAGCAGCACTATTCAGTGTCGTTGTAAGTCCAGAGTTATTGATATACTGAACTGTATTTCCAACACCAGAAACTACAAAGTCACCTTGAACATTATGAAGAATGAGTTCACTGGTATTTGCAATAGAAACAACAGAAAGTCTTGCTCCAATTCCAAGAGAGTTGGCTCCAATTGTTCCAATTCCAAGAACATCGCCAACAACATAACCAGTACCAGATGAAGTAACTGTTGCAGCTACAGCGACTCCATTACTGATAGTAATGTCTGCTTTAGCATTTCTACCATTTCCAGTTATTGTTGTGAGAGGAACACTGCTAAACAGCAATGAACCAGACGCTGGAGTGTATCCAATACCTGCATTGATAACGTTCAGAGTTCCAGTTGCAATACCAGCATTTCCGACATAATCACCAGTAGCATTTGTTCCTTGCTGGAGAACAGTGTTTCCAAGAGTCAAACTATTATCTTGAAGAGTTGAATTGATTCCAACTCTGATTTCTCTTGAATTGAGATTCAGAGTATTGGGGAGAAGTTTTGCAATCTCTCCATTTCCTTCAGATAACTCAGGACTATAGAATTCAACAGAACCATTAGAAACAAAGTCTGCTCTATAAAGAGTAAACTTAAGATCTTCCCACTGACTTGGTTCCCAAGTAGAAGCATTTTGTGACTTGAACAGTGAACCAAGATATGGTTGGTTAGAAATAAAGGTTTGAGTGATTAAATCAGTTTCACCAATTCTTGAAATATAAACACTGTACTTGGTAGAAATAGATGCCAAACAAATAGCATACTCCGTTCCACCTTCAAGGTAAACTGGTGACTTAAATGTAAATGTGGTTGCTACAGAACCATCTGCAGAAGTATTAACTTGAGATGGATCTAAAATAATTTCAGAGAATGGAATTACTTTTTGTGTTGGAACTCCACCTTTCATCGTTCTCAATTGGAAGGTGACAGGAATATCTACGTCATCTTTAGAAGCAAAGAATACGTCACACTTGGTTAAGAATACTCCAGTTTCATCATCAACTAAGAATGATTGTGCAAGAGGATCGTACCACTCAGTAACGGTTATATTTCTGTCTTGAGTAGAAATAACGTTTGATGCAACTACTTCGGTTCCTGTTGTTCTTTCAACTGCTCTTTCTTCAAATTCTCTCTTATTTTCAATTCTAGCATTTCTGACTGAAATAATGTTTTCTTGAACAGTTTCTAAAGTTCCAGATGAAACAAATGCTTCTTCTGCAATAGACGATGCTGAGTTTTGATTATTTTCTGAGTTGTTGACAAGGGTGAATACTTTATTGCCAGTTTCAAATCTTGGATTTGAAGTATTATTTGGATCTGGAATAAAGAAACTACCAATAAGAGTAGCACTAATATCAGAAATCAGTCTTACATTAGAAATAGTCGCTTGAGCTCCACTTGTTTGTCCAACAAGAATCATTCCAGTTTCAACATATCCAGAGAAAGTGCCTTCTGGTTGATTTGATAATGAGAAAGTATCTACGTTCAGAATGGTTGATGTTGAGGAATACGCTGCTGGCAAAGATTGTCCAGTATATGGATTCGTTGAGAATCTTGTAGATGGTGAATTGTAAGGGCCTTCCTTATGATTTGAATTTGCTACTCTAAATGTAATTCTTGGATCAGTATTTCTAGTGTCAAGTGGCAATGAACCTATTGGCCTTGTTCTTCCAACGACAGTTTCACCTACCTGGAAGGTGCCAGAAACCATGCTAATTTCAAGAAGTTTTGGCACACAATAATTTGTAACATCAACTCCATCAAAGAAAGCATACATTTGAGTAGATGGTTTTACTCTCTTGGCAGTAAATTGAACATTTCTTGATCTCATGAAAGAAATCAAATTTCTACTTACAACCCTATCGCCTTGTGATGTGTTATCAAATTGTTCAGTAACAATTGTTCTTGTTCCTGTTCTAGTTTTTACTCCAGTATCTCTAACCTCAAGAATAGTATCTTCAATAACAGTATCTTGAACGGTTTCAGTCCAAGTTCTAGTCCGCCAGCTGCCCCCAGCACCTTGTTGCGATCTATCTCCTCCACCAGATTCTACTCTGGTTGTTGTTGTTTCAATTATCTCTTGGCCAGTCCAATTTGTTTCCCACGCATTCCATACGGTAGGAGCAAATCCAGTTTGAGGATCTACATCAAGAGTTCTAGATGCCAGTTCAAGGGTTTCTGCATAATCTCCTTCAACATTGGTGATTTTTGCTTCTAGTCTTACAGTATCAATCCAGGTGTCTGTTGCTGGAGAAAGTTCCATAGAACCCTCCCAGAAACTAATTAAGAAAGGAGTTACACTTTCTGTTCTTGTGGCAAAAGTTTGCTTCAACCATTCAACTTCAGTGTAATCGAGAGTAATCGTATCACCAGTTTTTTTGATATTTGAACCTTCTGGAGTTGAGAAAGCAATATCGGCATTAGGATCTACATTTTGAACTGGGCCTGCAATTAAATCAATAGAGTCTGTGTGGTGTTGAGGTCTTAATACCTTATTTGCAATATCAATACTATTTTTGAATTGAACACCAGTTTCTTGTGTTAAGAAAGATGTGAAATTGTCAACGAAGAATCCAGACTTGAATCTATTAAGTCCAGATGAGTCGGGGACAAACAGATTTGAAGTATTAGTTTCTAAGAGAGAAAGTGAAGTATAATATTCAAGCGATTTAATTCTATCTTCAAGTTTCTTGATATCAACCATTCTATATCTCTTGTGATTCAAGAAATTAATAGATGATTGGGATACATTATAAAGATATGGAGGAAGTAAAATTGTTGCGATTTCTAAAGAATCGTCAACAGAAACTGGTTTTTCTGGTCTTTCTGCTGGAGTTCCATATTTGATTTGGAACTTGCCGTCTCTTGTCAAATAAACTCTATCAATTCTACCAAGATAGAATGAGAAGTTAGTAACAATTGACTCATCGGATGCTAAAATGTTAGCAGCAGAATTTCCAGAGCCAGTAAACGTTCTTCCATAAAATTCAAATGGAGATCTTGAATTTTCTGAAACTGTGTATTCAGAAACTCTAGGACGAATATCAATAATATCAGTATTTCTAGATGAATTTACTGTCTGAATTTCATTAGTATAGTCAAATGCACCATAAGAACCTGCAGTGGTAATATCTCCATCATCAGTTGACTGATAATATCCATTCTGGAAGTAAATTTTTAGTTTTCTATTTGGTTCTTTCGTATCAGATTTTCTGGAAATATAACCATAATTATAGAAAACAGAATTTTGTCCACTACCAAAAGAGTAGTTGGAAGATACATTGATACTTGGAGTATCAATTGTGGTAATAACTGCTTGAATATTGGATTCTTCAAATATTACAACTTCACCTTCTTTGAAGTTTTTGTTATTTTTTCCGATAAATGATATTTTTGAATCTGTCAATCTCTCTGCACAAATTGCAACCGCATTAGTGCCTCTTCCTCTAATTCTTTCGCCAATAATAATATCTGAAGTTTTACCTGTTGGGCCAGTGATAGAAGAAAGGACAAGTGTTGGTGCAGATGCATCATTTGTGTCTACTGATTCATAAACTGCATGAATGTTTATAACATCAGGTGTATTGAGTGATATTCTTTCATCTTGAACTTTAGTTCCATATGCATAATTTCCATATATAAGTCCATCGTTCAATGTTGTTGTTCCAGTTCCAGAGGCGGAAAGTTTGGATTTGTTAACAACTATACTATTAACTCTATTTTTTAATTTAATCTTTGCTTTTGGTTTAATTTTAGTCAGAGTTGCAACCAAAGTGGCATCATCGTCACCAGAACTCAAATTATAAATCTGAAGTGAAGTCAAAGATGCATTGAATGACATCTTATCCGAAGTTAGAATTTCAGTAGTTCCATCATTCTTAATCAATTGATATCTTTCTTCATCAAAAGGCAAGAATGTTTCATTTTCTCCTGCACTAACAGCTACTGATAACTGATTACCGGTAATATTAACCGAGTATGATTTTCTGATTGTTAATGATGCATCGGTTAAGTCAACTTCTGCAACATTTTCCTTTGGAAGTCTTGCATAGAAAGAATTGTTGGTAGAACCTTCAAGTCTTGTTGCGATAACTTTCAAATCTGAAACAGTTAAGGCGGATGCGGGAAGTCCACCGTCGCAAACTCCTGTTACGGTTGTAACACCACTTACACTTATCAGAGATGAACCTACACTAACAACAGATGCAAAAACTGAGTCTGATGATGTTTGGTTACTAAATTTGAGAAGATTACCAACTTTAATTTTTCCTGGGAATTGTGAATTTGTGCTAGAAATTACACTAATTCCAGTAGCACCATCAACTGCTCCAATTGATGAAACTCCAACAGTCAAGAGTTCCGATTGAATTGTGTCTGCAGTAAATGTGATACCAACCCCAGTTGCAGTTGCGACGGATTTAATATCAGAAACTCCGTATGTTGTAACCGCAGTTGCAACTCTGGTATTTTCAACACCGTTAATAATAAAGGGTTCATTAACTACAAAGTCGCCTTTTCTATCATATACAGTAAGTGCGGTTCCTGCAGATACTGATGTGCTAATAAAGGCAGTAGCACCACTATACTTTCCTTTGATGAAAGTAGGTGTTGTCAGAGTAATAGGTTCGTTTAAAGTAATTTCAGAAAATGTTTGAACATCATATAATGAAATATTCCCCTCATTCAAATTTAAATTTGATGCATTGTATGAACCAGACTCAAGTCTGAAATCATAAACTCTAGCTAAACCTATTTCTCTTCCTGGAGATTGTGTTTGATCAGAACCAACTCTAGAATCTCTGAGACTGAGAATATATGTATTTCCAATTCCAATAGTTGGAGCACCATATACTCTATTAAGTCTGAGAGTAGAACCAGTTTGGTAGTTAATTGCTTGATTGTTCAGTACTTTTAGAGTTCTTGGTTTTGGAACATCTAAAAATGTTGGACTAATAGTTTCAATTTCATAACCCTTTACAAATGCCTTTCCTGGCGAAATCTGATATAATGCCAAATCTTCTGATGGACTTGAACCTCCATATGTCTGTTGATTGGCGCCAAATAATCCTCTATTACCAATATTATTATTCAGTGACTCTTTTACTGTTAAATCAAAAGGAGTTACATAATAATCGCCAGATTCTGAATAAGTTCTTCTAGCTAATTCATCTTCAATAAGGCTATAATCAGTTGTTTTCTTCTGAGATCTTAAAACTCCATTTGTGATTGTAGCGAGTTCAATGAAGTTGTTGTCATCAAAATCATCTAATGCCTTTTTGAATAATGATGTAGTAATTTTAAGTCTGTCTGCTCCAGGAGCAGCATAGTTATTAAATCCTTTAGAATTATCATTTAAAGATGAATCAATATCAGCATTAATAATCTCTTCGGTGATTAAAAGTCCTACCCTATAACTTGGAGTGCCTGAATATTGATCAAGAAGAATTGTCTCATCATTTACACCTAAAAATTGCCCTTTTGCAAAATATACACCATTTGATATTGAGAATGCTGAGCCAGTAGCATTAGAATTTAATGCTATAGCAGTTGCAAATGGTTCTCCAACAGCAATAACCGTGTTTGCTGATGAAATTGTAATGTTAGAGGTTAAATTTTCACCATCAGAGAACTGAACAGTAGAATTATCTGACGAATTTGAACCAAGATAACTTATATAAAGAGTGGTGTTTCCTCTTTCAGACTCATTTGAAAGAATAACTTTATTTACTACTGCGGTTACTCCAGAGGTTTGTCCAGTAATTTTTGCACCAATGAGTTGATTGATATAATCAGAAACTGGAATTCCCAGATAAGAATTTTCTATCTGGATAGCTGGATATGTTGCACTATATGCAGTGTTTCCAGGAATAACCTTTGCACCTTCTTTAAAGAAGTGTTGTCCAAATCTTTCAATCTGATTTTGTAAGATTGATTGAAGAGTTGTTAATTCTCTTGCTTGAACAGGATATCCTGGTTTGAATAATACTTTATAATAGTCATTATTTGCATCAAAATCGTCAAAATATGGTGCTACGTTGAGATTCGTTTCCTGAGACATAATTCTTTAGAACTGCAAAATGACTTTGATATCTTCTTTTTGATTTATAGATCTTGTAATCGATGGACGATTATCTACGTAGATAATATTTCCAGAATATTTTTCAACTTCTGGTTGAGCAACTCCTTGCGTAAATGACTGTCCAAGATAATATGTCCTACTATTTATTACGGTCGACAAACCTGTGAAGGATGTCTGAATTGCCAAAGTTGTAGAACCACCAATAATATTTAATGAACCACCAGAACCTGGAGTTGCAGTAAAACGCTGCAATCTAAATCCATATGTTGGTGAAGTGTTTTGTGTTCCATCAGTATTGAATCCTGCAAGTGATCTATCTTGCCAATACTTCAATACACCTGTTGTGGCATCATAAGAAATAACTCTACCAACTGCAGTTGAACCAAGTCCGACTGTTTGAGTGACAAATGCGTCTGAATCAAATGTAGCTGAACTGTATCCAGCACCTGTTAATTTAAGAGCATAAACCGCACTTGCTTTATCTAGGGAAAGGTTCTCTGTAGAATTATATGCGTTTGGATTTTGAATGATTCCGATTCTGGAAATTTGATTTCCAGTGATAAAATCTGGGTTTTCAGAATCATTTTCAATTCTAGAATAAATCAGTGCATTTCTTGCTCCGAGTTCCCTATAAATGTCTGCTCCATGTCCACCTTGAGGCGGAATAATGACATTGAATATAGGACTTGTGGAGCCTGTTGGAGCTCCGCCACCAGCAAGATCTACGGTTCCATAAGTATATCCAGAACCACCTGATGAAATTGTAATAGATTCAACTTTTGAATTGCTATTGATTACAACAGTTGCTTCTGCTCCAGTTCCATCACCTCTAATTGGAATTCTTGTATATGTTCTTCCTGCAGTTCCAACTCCAATTCCTCTATCAGTGATTGTTACGATTTTAAGTTGTCCACTGGTTGATGCATTACTTCTAACTGATGCATTGGTGGTGCTAGTTTCCCAATTAGCAGGAACTGGCATAAAGTTTGTAGAATCAAACTTAATAATATCACTTGGGCTAATGGTATAAAGGTATTTCCATACATATCCATCACCACTGGTGCCCGCTTCTCTTGGTTCCAAATCAGTAAAAGTTGGTTCATCAAGAGATGCTCTTCCAGATGGATTTTCTGGATTGGTTCCATTTTGAAGACAAATATAAACTCTATAGTCAGAATTGACTACGTAATAGTTTGCATCATATAAACTAATTGCATTTGAAGGTCTTGATGGATTTGTTGCTTTAATGTCATGCCTATACATGTCATAGGTGACACCAGATTGCCAAGTTACCTTTCTAACAACTTGTTTAATATCTGATTCATTAATTTTTTTGAGAGCAACCATTGTGTCCCAATAATTATTCTCCTCATCAAAATTATCTCTAGGATCTGGTGGATCCGTGTCCCATGTAGAACTTACTTCAGTTGCATTAGGCAATCCAACAAAACTATAATAAGAGTTGCTAGTGGAAGCCACACTAGCAACGAATTCTTTCGCATTCAATATACGAAGTTGATCAGTTATAATTGCTGACATTTCTAAATGGTTTTTTATTTATTTATTTAACTATAATCAGACAATTTCAAAGGTTGTACTCTAGTCAAGGTTGCCGATGTTGAAATTCCAGCAGAACCATTCAAAGTATATGAATTAAATGTCTGTGGTGAGGTTCTGGCTCCCAAGTCAACCATTCCCCATGAATACTCTCCATAGAATTCGGTTGCTCCGATTCCAGAAATATTACCCAAATCACTAACACTAACGGTTACTCGTCTAATGTAAGTAACACCAACGCCAGCAACAGATGTTGTTGCAGTTGAAACGGCAGCCACTTCATATACACAATCCAAGAATTGTGTAGTAATTCCCAGAACAGTATTGTCTTGATAAAGAGAAGTAACTCCACTTCCAATATTACTATCTTTGACAACGAAATAATCACCAGTTTGAATACTACTAATGGTTGTAGCAGTGCTAACAATAGTAGTATCTCTCAAGTAAGAATTAATTGGAATAAACAAATCAAGAACAAATCCAGTAGATGCAACGCCAACAGATGTAGATGTTACGCCAACGATAATGCCAAAATCTCCAGTGTAAGAATCTGAAGTGTTATTTTCATAAATGGTTTGTGGAATCTCAATAAGAACAACAGGTGGGTTTGTATTTGTATATGCAGTTCCTGGAGTAGAAACTGTAATTGAAGAGACAGAATCACCAGTAAGAGTTGCAGTTGCCGTTGCTCTTGCAGTTGTTCCGTATCCAACAGGATTTGCAATAGTTACTGTTGGTGCAGTTGTATATCCAACGCCACCATCAGAAATAACTATTGAAGTGATTGTTCCAGCAACAGAAACAACGGCGGTTGCTGAAGCCCCAACAATTGAATCTTGTGAGGTTAACACAATATTCTGAGTATTGCGGGTGGTATTGTTTTCTTTTTCAGAATTGAAGAAGGTTCTTACACTTTCAACATAAGCAATAGTAGAACCAACACCAACTGGTTGAATAATATTGGTGGTTGGGTTTACAAGAGCAGCATTCAACACTCTTGATTTACTTATAATCTGTCCATTAATAATTTTATCAGTTGTTTGCTTACACCAAGTAACTGTTCTTTGATTGTTTGGATCTCCATCAATTCCTGCTCCACCATATCCATTTGTTCCAATAGTATCAGATGAAATGATTTCTTCAACCAATCTGGTATCTTCGCCGTCAATTTGAAGAGTATCTCCTTTTTTAACAGTTTCTAATACATCACGGAAAGTTACATCAACATCACCACTTCCTTTGTAGAAGAGAATCTTGCACTTATCTCCATCAAATGAACCATCGGCAGATGGGCCCTTAGGTGCTTCAGAGAATACTAAAGTACTACCACCAGTAAATGAGTAACCTTCACCTGGAACTTGGAGAATATCATTTAAGAAAATAAGCAATGTTGATTGAACATCAATAGAAGAACCTTTTGCTGCTCTAATAGTAATTGGAGAAGAATTAGTTGCTAATGTAAATGATTTTTTAGCTCCATCAAATTGATTTTCAATTTTATCAAGAACCAAAAGTTCGCCAAAATGCCATCCAGTAAACTTATCAGATTCAGTTCTTTCTATTGTAATTTGGAACTCTTCAAATGTCTTTGTCGTATCTGTTGGTATTCCTGTTGCACCTCCAATAGGGACAGTCAAGATTTGACTTTGGCCATAACGATATCCAGGATTTTGAATTTCAAAATCAATAACACTGGAACCTTGTCCAACAACAATATTAACCGTTGCTTCCGTTCCAAACCCAGAAGCAGAATCATTACTATAAACAAGAGGAATGTTTGAGTATGAAAGTGGAGAATCAAAAATTACAATTGGTGGGTTTGAAGATGTGTATCCAACTCCAGGATTTGTAATAGCAACGCTAACAATGTGTCCTCCACTGATTGCTGCGGTTCCAATATATTCAATGGTTGGGGTTCCAGTATTTTGAGTTGTAACGCCAACATTGACAGTTTGTGAACCAGAACGATATCCAGAACCACTGTTGCCAATACTTACGGAAGAAATCGTTCCTGCAACAGAAACAACAGCAGTACCACCGGCAGAAACGAGAGGTTGATATCCAAATCCACCAGTAGAACCAACAGAAACAATGACTCCACCAACAGGAATAGTAGCATTATTTGGATCGTATGCAATAGAAGTCGCAGTGCCCGTAAATGTAATACTAGTAATTCCAGCAGACTCGTTGATTGAATAATCTTGATTTACTGGAAGTTGTCCAGTTGGGCCTTGGAAAATTCCATTAATCAATACGACTGCATTATCTGTACTAAATCCTGCAACAGTGTTACCTTCAGATTTTAATGTAAATGTTTTTTCTGTGGCATCAAACTGATCCGAAATATCATCAAAAACGTAATTTGTTTTGTATGATTCATCAGAAGAATTTTCTATTCCCGATCTTGTAAATACTCTTCCTTGGAAAGTTGAGAATGTAGTAATTCCAGTCCAATCTCTTTCATCTGGAGCATTTGTTGTGCTGCTGATTGGGATTTGTCCTTTGGGCGCAGTTACAAAGTTAATTGTATTGTCAACAATATTGTAATTACCTACGATTTTAGTAACTAAGGCGTTTTGTGCATGAGTTGCAATGCCTGTTCCCATCCATCCACGATCGACAAGAACATCAGTTGCACTTCCGCCATAGCCAACAGTATTAATCTTCATAATTTCATTATTAACTTGAATCAAGTCACCGCCAAAGAATGAAGTGATTCCAGTAAATCCTAAAATTACTGATGTTCTAGGAGCACTTGTAGATAATCCAGTTGTCACAGAAGTTGCAACGACTGGAGATTGAATATAATTATCAATCGCAACCAAACATTTTGTATTTTGATTTTTAGCAGTTAATGTATGGAAAGTTCCAACACCAACGCTGGTTATATCAATAGGAACAGGAGTGGTGTTTAGTGCATCAGCAGCACTTGCAGCAAGTTTAATCTTTTGATCGTTAATCTTAATTGCATAAACGGATGTGGTTGTAATTCCAATTGAAGTTTCATCATCACCATAAGAGTAAACCAACTCCTCTCCAGTTACAAAGAAATGTTCTGGAAGTAAAATTGTATCTTCTGTAACATCAACAACACTAGAATCACTTCCATCAAAGTTTCTAAGGAAAATTTCTCTTCCTTTATGTCTTAATGTAAATGCTCTTCTAATGTCAACTTCAGTTCCTTCGTAGAAACCATATCCAGCAGTGATTGAGGCATTATTTAAATCAAGTTCTCCAGCCTTATCTTCATCAGTATCAATCAAGTGCAGAGACATTTGGAAAACCCTAACCTGGACATCAATTCCTGCAAGAGGAGTGTAATGCAAGTTAACCTCACCACTACCATTAATTCCTGCTCCAATTGTTCCAAGTCCAACCGCAGTGGTTACATTTCCATATTCTGTTAAGTAAACATCATTACCACCATTTACAACAGATATCAATTCAGACATCTCATATCTATTATTTGTAGTGTCCTCAACACTTACAATATAGTAAGCAGTACTATGTGTTGAAGAGTAAGTTGAGATTGTAGTTATTCCTGGAGAACCAGAAGCAGAAATATACGTCGTTTCACTTTCAATGTGTGCAACATCAGATTCATCATCAGTACCAACGTGAACGGTTCCGCCCACACCAGCACTAGTTGTACTTGCAAGAGAAACTGCAATGGTATTGACAGTACATGCAATACCTGCAACTGGATTAAATGTAATATTTACGTTTCCTCCAGAAATAGATGCACTATATGTTCCAAGTCCAGAAGTTCCAAACTCATCTAAAGAATCGGTTGTCATTTGTCCATATTCTAGAATATCAACATTAGTTCCATCATGAATGACGTTCAATTCATCATATTCTAAAATTCCATTGTCTGCATCAATTTCCAAAATAAGTTTTGTTGTTCTATAAGTTGATGCAATAGAAACAACGTCTGTAGATGATGATACTGACTCAACCTTAGAAGAAGAAATAACAGCAGTATCGCCAAGAGCGGTTGATCCTATTCCAGCAATAGTATTATCAATATCAAAACTTACAAGAGTTACATTATAGTTGTTTACTGCATATTTTGTCGGATAGAATAGTAAGTATCCTTCAGTTCCAGAAATTGTAAAATCATATCCACCAAGATCTAAAACACTCTCAACTCTACCATACTGCCCAATGAAAGCCTTAGTTTTATCGTGGAGAATAGTGACAAACAGTGCTTGTCTCTCATCAGTAAATAATTTATCACTTGCAAAAGTGAAAATTTTCTTAACTCTTTGATTTAAATCAAACTTCTTGACAATTGAGAATCTTTCGGCTCTTGGAGTATCATTAAATTGAGTACTAATATCATCAATTGACAGTACTCTGTTTCCAAAAGATTCAAAGTAGTCAGTCAAAACCCTTGTGCTAAAATAAATTTCATCAGAAATAGTTCCGAAGTCGCCATTAAGCGCATTTTCGGTGACAATATCAAAATAAGGATAGCAATTCAAATCAATGAAACTGAAAACGTCTGTTACAACATCTACAGTGCTTCCTTGATATTCTGAATAAACTCCTTGGAATGCTGCATCTTGAGATTCAACTATTAAATCACTGAACTTAAGGAAACCTGAAGTATGGTTAAGAGAACTTACTGCATCATCCCAAGTTTCAAAAGGAACTTTAGATTTGAGTGAATATGAGAAGTTTTGATAATAATTATTATCTGGAAGTCTCTCTGTATTGAAGTTTAAGAATCCAGTTTCTCTGTTCCATCCTTTTTTGACGATAGAAGACGAAGATAATTTTATTTCAGAATTGAAATCAATTTTTTGTTTGATTTCACCTTGAGTTTTTGAAGATTGTCCAACTACCAAATCTCCAACATTAAAATCACTTGATGTTGAAACTTTCAATATTTCAATTTGATTATTCCAACTTTCAACTTTTCCTACATTGCTATTTGATTTAACCTCTTCCCCAAGAATGAAGTTATTTTTTCTCAATTTAGAATCAAAGACTGGGAAGTCTTTTTCTGCAACAATTTTTCCTGATGAATTGAGAGAATCAAAGTTTCCTGGATATTCTCCATCTGGGAGATAACCATCTAAGCTATACGTTACAACTCCAACACTTCCTCCCAAAGGAATATAAACCTTGGAAAGAGTGAATAAAGAATATTCGTAATTAGATGAATTGTATCCATATCCAGTAGTTCCAACTCCAACACTTACATTTTCAATTAGAACTCTATCACCAACGGATAGAGGTGCAGAGTCACTAAATGAGGTGTTAAGTCCAACAGTAACTTCTTTTGTAGAATCATTATAACTTATACTGTTGATACTTATTCCATTCGTGTTACTTGTAGGAATGATTGTTGGTGTCGTGTTATAAATTCCAAAAGTATTCTTCAAAATAGAAACTTTTGTATCACCAAGTTCATATTCTAAATCAACATCAGTGACTTGTTTCCCAGTGAACCCATCAATAACAACCAGTTTTGGAGCTAATGAATAATTATTTCCAGCGGAAGTAATTCCAATTTCTCTAAAAGATGAAAGAGGTTCAATTTGAAGTATCTCTGGAAGATTGAGAACGGGTCTTAAAGTATTGTCTGTAGGATAATCAAATCCGATTCCCTCAATCTCTGCGGAAAGAACTTTACCAATAGAGGTGCTAGATGGTTCTAAAATAGCTCCACTTCTAGTTGAATTGGTTGAGACTCCAACGATTGTAGAAATTCCAGTTACATTTTCATAATTCAATCCTTTATAGGTAATTTGAACATCTTCTATGGAACCATATGCTGATTTTGAATTTGTAATATAAGTTGTAGTTGAATTTGTCGAAGAGTAAGAACTTCTTTCAGGAACTTCTGATAAATTGTAGGTGAAAGTAGTGGTAGTTCCTATTCCAGCTACAGAGAAAGAACCAGAATACAAACTCGTAACAATATCAATTTGGTTATTTCCAGAAACTTCATTATCAATTACAATTTCCCTCTTGGTACTAGAAATAAAATCTGGATTTACTATTTCAAAATTATAATACAATTTTTCTGGGAGATTATTTGTAACTACCAAGGATAATGACGCATCTGCACTGACTCCAACAGTACCGATTTTTGTTACCTCGAAGGTTTTTGTCTTTCCACTAGATTCAAATACATTTCCAAAATCTTTATCAGTATAAAGATTCATATCAAATGCGGAGTACAAAGTAGAACCACTCAAAGATGACAATGAAGAATCAGATAAGTCAAATTTAACAGTGCTGCCTTTGTATGCATTAATCTGTGGATTAATTGCAGAAATTGTTCCAGAAGATGCTGATGAAATGTCAACAACTTCGGGAGTAAATCTCAATGATTGATATCTACTCGAACATAGTTTGATTCTATCTTTTGTATATCTACGTACATAGTATACTTTTTCATTTTCTAATCCTCCAGAAGGAGATGTTGAAGTATGAATAATCTTATCACCATTATTGAATCCGTGATCACTAATAGTAATTGTATTTTCTGCAGTATCTACGTCGCCAGATGTAAATGATTTTGGATTGAAAACGATTCTTCTATTGTAATCATTATATCTTACTGTGATTGTAGTTGTAACTCCAGAAATAACATCAATTTTAATAGAATCTCTTAGAGACAAACCATGCGTAGATGCAGTGGCGACTGTAACTATATTTTTATTCGCTTCGCATGTTACAACGTTTGAATTAATGGTTGTAAAACTATGGTTTACACCAGTTCCAATACCAGTCAAATAAAGTAACCCACTAGTTGCAGTTGTACTTGCAATACCAACAAACGTTCCAGTGCTTCCCAATCCAACTTTGAAAGTGGATATTCCAATCAAATCGTTAGATATTCTTGCAATATACAACGGAGTATTGTTTGCGATTCTAAAAGTAGTTACTCCAGTTGGATTCGTTGCAACTTCAATAGATTGTCCACCATTATTATTATAAGATACCAAATCACCAGTGTTTAGTTTATGTTCAGAAAGATAAATTGATCTTGTTTGAATAAACGTTTGAGTTAATCCTGCACCTGGATTTGAGAAAGAAATAGTAGTACCAATACCAACTCCAGATATTGTTCCTACACCCAATGCTTCTGAAGGATTGAAGTATAGTTCTCTATTATAATTAAAAGTAACTTGATTTTCGGGTAAAGAGTTGATAGTGAATTTTCTGGATACTTCACTTAATACTGTGGTTGCAGTGTGTGCAGCGGAAACAGTTCCATCAACAGATCTTAGAACTCTAATTCTAGAATTTCTAATGTCAATATTCAGTACTTTTACTTTTTCATCTTCAATTTGAAGAATATCATTTTCTCTAACTGCAAGAAGTTCATTTCTAAGTGGGCCAGCAACATCAAAGTATGTGACGATTCCAGTTGCTCCTGCAGTACCAACACCAGTATTCAAACTGAATTTTTCTGTTGAAACTCCAATAGCAAAATTTCTCTGCAAACTATTAATGGAAGTGTTAAATCCAGAAAGTGATACTAAGTCTAAGTTATTGAAATTGTGAGGAGAAGTTGCAAAAGCAACATATGAACCATTTGCAGTGTATGGAACAATTTCAAGATTGGAAACAGTAGAAGAAGCAACACTTATGTTTGTTACTTGCTTTCCTCCAATTCTTGTAACTCTTGCTTTTGCTGCTTGCGTTGAAGGAAGAGATTCAAACTCAATTTTATCATTTACTTGATATCCACTACCTCCAGTCAGAATTCCAATATTATCAATAGAACCTTTGGATACTGAATTGATATTTACGGTTTGTGTTCTTACTTTGTTTGGTTGATATAAGAAATTGTAATTAACGGAGTTGTCATTCAACTGATATGGTGTAGTATTTCTAAACCACTCAGATGAGTTCAAATCATATGCGATTTGATTTGAACTTGACTTAAAGTTAAATTCATTTGGTTTTGATTTGTAAGTATTTCCAATTAAGTATGGGAAAACTGGAGATTTATATTTGATGAATGGGCCAGAACTTTCAACACTATCGGGATTGATTGTTGCAAAATATGCATATGTTCCATTGGGATAATCTGGAGTTATACAGAAACGTCCATTGTGCTCATCAAGATCACCATTTCCAACGAATTCATAATCTTCAACAAAGAATCCTAAATCAAACTGTTGAGGGCGATTTGCATTTTCAACTTTTTCATAACCAGATTTCATTAATTTAACAACGCCACCAGACTTTGTTGAATATCCATATGGGCCGTAAATTGGATTTCCATCATATGCCCATCCAATTATTGGTGAGTGATAAATTGATTCAACTTCATTTCCATTTATTTTTTGAAGATCAAAAACTCCATATTTGACATCATTATCTTGACTCTTGCCGTAAATAGATTCTCTTAACTTTCTTGGTGCATATAAGTGAGCATATTGAATCCCAAACTCTTCATTCGTTGAAGTTGTTAGAATTCCATCATCATCAGAAATAATATTCAAATATTTTTCAAACAGGTTTACTGTCCACTGTTGAATTTCTGCACTAAATCTAACTCCAGATCCACTTGCAATTGCAACAACAGATGTAGTTTTTTCTCCGTAACCAGTTCCAGGACTATCAATTCTAACATCAATTAGTCTTCCGTCACTTATGACAGGAGTTAGCTTTGCATATTTTCCTTCACCATATACAACTAAGTCGGGAGGAGAATTATATCCAATTCCCTGATTTGTTACTAAAACTTCAACAATACTTCCATTACTGATAACTGGAAGTAACTCCGCACCAGAACCACTAGATATCGCAAGTAGTGGTTGTCTATTGTAACCAATAATGGTTGAAGCTCCATATCCTACTCCACCATTAGTCAACTGAACAGAATCAATTTCTCCTCTAAAGATTGGTTGAATTGCTGCATTAAAATCTTGTCCAGCAAATGTAGATACTCCAATTTCACCAACAATATTAACACTAATTGGTTCATAGTTGAAAGTATGAGTTCCTGAACCACTAGAAGTCAGATTAATATATTGTTTAGTATCATAGTAGAATGACTTTGTGGTTGTTCCTAGACCCACAGAAGATAGTTTGAAGTTGTTTTCGTCAACAACAGTAACATAATAAGATGTATTGGTTGTTATGCCACTAATAACTGTACCACTTGTAGTATATTTGACAATTTCTCCAGATTTGTATCCATGATTTGAAATGTTTACTTGATTCAATGCTGTATTGATTCCAGAGAAAGAAATACTTCTTTCTTTATTCTCATATCCAGAACCAGAATCTTCAACGACAACATTTGAAACAATTTGTTTTTTATCAAATGATTCAATTCTGTGAACACCAATTCCAAATGAAGTCAGTGATACGGTGTTTAATCCAGATACAACGTCTCCAAAATTATTATAGAGTTTGATAGTAGATGCATCTACAGTTTCTACATAATATTCAGAATCTGTAGATAGTCCGCTTACTGCAGTCTGTCCGTCAGTTCTGTAGATAACTCTTTCAGTGTTTCTGAATTTGTGATACGTGGAGAATCCAATTGTATTGTCTGTTGTAGAAACTCTTGCAAATTCTGCAGTAGAATTGAATGAAACGGAATGATCTACAAAAGTTGTATTTACTCTGGCTTTTGCGCCAGTGCCATTTCCTCCAGTTATTGTAACAATTGGTTTGGAAACGTAATCAAAACCAGAATCTAAAATTTCAATTCTTTGAAGAGAACCAACGACAGCACATACTGCAGTAGCACCAGTTCCGACATCATCCGATATGTTTAAAATTGGTGGATTGATGACATCATATCCACTTCCTCTAGACGAAACTACTATATTTTCTAGAGTTCCGTAATAAACAACATTCTCTGACTTATAGTTTAAAATCTCAACGCCATTCGCAAGAATACCAGTTTTTCCTGCTTCAGTTTCATAAGTTCCACTTTCATTATCAGGTGCTTTTATTTCTCTCAGTAAATTCTGATGTTCAATTTCTTTGTTGTGGAAATCTTTATATTGTAACGTATTTGCAGTTACAATTCCAGATACTGAAACATAATTTTCATTATACAGGTTTGCCTGACTAGTTGAAAGTTTAAACTGTGTTGAATTTAATCTCTTTACATAATACACACCTTCTTCAATATCAAATCCACTAGTAATATTAAATCCAAATTCTGGATCTTGAGTAATATATTTGTCATACCAAACAGGATCACCAGTTTGATATCCATGATCGTTTACACCAGATACAGTGAATGTTTCTCCACTATAACTTCCAGTCAAATCAATCTTTCTATCATAGAATTTTAAAGCTTGATTGTAATAATTTGGGAAAGATGCAGATGCTACAAGTAAATCTTGATTGAACTTTACATAAGTGTTTTGTACATTTGCAAAGTATTTTTCAATGTAAGAGTATTTTGATAAGGTAGAATCAACTTTTGGTTTTAAAATATTTCTTTGGACAGTAAATCTAGAACCATTTAAAGCACCTTGTCCAGAAATAACAAAAGTATATTCATCTACAACCCCAGTTACAGTACCACCATTTGTAATCAAATTAGTATCTGTAATTGAGATAGAATCTCCTAGTTTGAAATTACTTTTTGAATATGTTTTTATTCTATATGATGGAATTGATGAGTCCGATATTGATACTTCAGAAACATCAAACTTGTTTGAAATATTATAAATCCAAAAATCTGTTTTTGGACTGGAGGTTGTAATACCTAAAGATTTAATTCTTGCGGTGTCATTTGCAGAATAATAGTAAGTATCTGCTTCAATCACTGGTTCTGATAAAACAGAGCCAATTCGCATATCAACTCTGTTTGCTGTTCCAACACCAACATATCCATATGCATATGCATTAATTCTTACATCTGTTTCAGAATTGATTGCAGAATCAACACCTGGAGTAGTTGTGTTTGCAGCACCTACACCAAAGAACTGGTTTATTGATTTTGAAGTATATCTTAATGTTCCAGTTGTTCCAGAAGAATATGTTGTGACAAGTTCTCCAGATTCTGGGAATCCAACCGTTGAATCTACATCAAGAATTGACGCGCCACTAGAGACTTGAGTGATAATCTTAGTTTTGGGATGAACTGAAAAGTCGGCTAAAATACTCCCATCAAAAGTAATATCTTTTGAATAATCAAAATCAACACTCAACTTATAAAATGTCTTATCATTATATGTTAATTTTTCTACATCCGTGATTGATGCATATGATTTTGGAATATTATATGAATCATATTCATCTTGGAAGAGAGTTTGATTTCTTAAGGTACTTGGATCTCCACTAACTGCTTCAACAACCAAATCTTTAGTTATTCTATACTGAGCATCAGATGGTTTGAATAAGAAATCTTTTGGTTTTATAACTTCTACAGTTTCTCCGTATAAAGCACCAAATAAAATCTTAAAGGAATCGTCGGTTCCTTTTGCTTTGTAAAAATCCTTAGACTTGGATATAAAAAGCCTTTGATTTACATCAGTATCAATCTCTCTGTTTTGGAACCCAGGAGAAAATTGATACTTAATCTTTGTAAGAAATTCTTCAAGAAGAAGAGCACTCAGGTTTACGATTTCTGTACCTTGAGTGTGATTTGCAATTTCAGATTCCGAGAATGTAAGTTTATCGGTAGAATCTACGTTTCTATAGGAAGTTACTCCACTAAAACCTCTTATACATCCAGTAAAGGAATTAGTTGTTTTTCCAGTATACAGAATGATTTCATCATCAATTTGAATCAATCCATATTTTTCTGGAAACTGATATGTTCCTAAGACATTATTTGCAATGTCAAATTCTACTGTGATAGTAGTGTCTGCAAACGTTATATCATTAAGCAACTTGGTAGAACTTGCATTACTCGTTAGAGTTTCAAGTTTTAAATACTGATCTATATTTTGAATTAAATCAACAGAAGCACCAGGATATTCCTGTGAAATGTAGTATTGTTTTAAAAATTCTACAATTAAAGGAAAATCTTCTCTCGCAAAAGCAGGAAGTTGATTTTCTACAATATCCTGAATCTGAACTCTTTTTAAATCTGTTGATATCATCTTACGACATTAATAGTTTGAGGAAAATGTTGCGCTCGTTGTCTGTGTTGTTGTGGTAGTGGTAGTGGTTGTAGAACCATTGGTTCTTGCAACAACTCTTCCACGAACTAAGCTTCCATTTGCATAACTTGAGGATACAATGTAGTTTGAACCTGAAATATCATTACCAGAAGAAATTCTATCCGAGATAGAAGTAATGGATGTGTTATTAATATCTAGTTGCAAATAAAGATCCTGCAATCCAATAACATCATTAGAATAAGGTACTGCAGATATTTCAATAAGTGGGAAACCTCTATTCAATAATGTTGATGTTATGTTGATAGGATTGAGTTTGATTTCACCTTTAATATAATCAATTGTACCAACATTTCTCCTTACAATTACTGGTTCGGTTGGAGAATTCAATCTGAACAAATTAACAATACCAGTTTCAAGTCCCATGTTTGGAGTATCTGAGAGATAAACCACTCCAGGTATTCCGCTTACACTAAATCCAGAAGATTTAATGTTGTATCCAGCTCCATATGCTGGTGAATGTCCATGGTTTTTGATATAAAATCTATTACCAAAACAAATTTCATATTCAGCAAAACTATTTAATACCACTCTCAAATCCCTTCTCATAACAATTGTAGTGATATTGGAGGTGATAGCATCAACACTATCATCAATCAGTTTTAAGAACTTACTGTACTTGAATCTTGCTCCAAATTTGTTTAATTCACTTGAGTTGGCATATCTGTCCACATTATTACTTACAACGCTTGTAACGGCGCTTGCAGACTTAGCCAGGTTGTCGTTATAGTATGCCTTAACCGTTGGTTCAATATAAAGATATTTTAAGTCAATGATTTCAGGAATGATTCCTGCAACCGAATATTGCTTCAAATCTCTCTTAATATTGTCCTTGATTGAGTTTGATAAGTATGCACCATTAATTGGTTTGATACTGATATAAACTTTACCAAATTGTGGTGGATTTAAATCTTCTCCACCAAATACAGAAATTGATTCTGTTTCTGGATATACTGAAGGAACAATGGCTTCATAATCTCCAGCGGTGACTGCTCTATTCTGTGATGCATAGATTCTTGATGCATACTTTTTGACAGAATCAATTCCTTCAATATTAGAACCACCAAACGATGGTGTATTTGTTGTAATTAAAGAAATTCCAGAGTTGACTGCAATAGCTTCTCTTGAAGATGTTAATTTACCAATAAAATTAAACTGAGAGAAATTATTGCCATTTTCACCATTACTTACAATATATGATACTTCAATGTAATTTGGTGCTTCTAACTTCTTACCAAAAACACCATCACCAAAAATCAATTCATATCTTTCGTCTTCAATCTCTTGAACCCAGAATACCGGAGATTCTGAACTAACGGCAAATAAACTATCTGCTTGTCTATATTTTCTACTAATGTCAGAGAATTGGTTTGGTTTTACAGTAACTCTAATTGATGAAGTATCAATATTAGAGTTTGGAAGAATAAATCTCTGATTTGGTGTTAATGTATCAAAAGTAAAGTTAGTCGTTACATATGTGCCTTCATAAACATCAATGTTATCAAATGAGGCAACATCATCTATAACTTGAACTGTAATATCATCTAAGATAGAGTAAGTATAATTTTCGTTTCCAAAAACATTTGTAGAGACTGTAGAACCCTTATTGAGAACAACAATTTCTGGTTTTGTTGCATATCCCGATACATCTACAAAGAAAGATATATTTGCTCTTGCTGATCTTCTTGATCTTGGTACATATCCAATATTACGCGCAAGAGAGACTACATTCTCTCTGAGAGTTGCGCTATCAATAAACACCTCATTTGATACCATGTTGGCATTGTATGAGGTGATATACGTATTATATGCAAGCACATCAATGATTGCAGATAAATTAGAACCCTCAAAGTCGTAATCAGTAAAATTTGAGTTGGTTCTAAGATAATCCTTAATCGATGTCTTTATCTGATCGAAGTCTAGATTTGCAAAGTTAACTAGTGGCATTATCGTGTTGGCTGTAATGCAAATGACAATTGTTGTGGTTGTGCATCAATCCCAACAATACGGTATCGAATGGTAACATTAAGTTCATTTGAATCATAGTTGGGTTCGACATCAACAGAGATTAAATTAACTCTTGGTTCAAATAAATTGATAGTATTCTCAATTTCATCCCTTGCGGCTGATGCAGAAATGTCATCGAGGGATTCAAATAGAATACGATTCACTCTTGAACCTAAATCATTGTTAAAAAATCGCTCTCCCCTATCCGTAAGCACAAGATTACGAATGGATCGAGCGATTGCAGTTTCATTTTTGAGCGCAATAATATCATAGGTAAGAGGACTTACCTGAAAGGACATTGAAACGTCCTTGAATGCTTTACTAATGCGCTCGACAGGCATTTAATACTACAATTCTACCTTATTTAGCACTAAAATTCAGATAGTGGAATGGGTTCAGTACCATATTCCCAGTCATCATAGTCGTCATCATTACGAATTTTTTCGTGAATATCATTTTGAACATGAAAATCATGTTTTTTTGGCGTCAAATCATCATTTGCAATCTCACGGAGCATTTTACCTTGTGGTTTACTCCAATAATCAGTAATTAAACTAGTCGTTCCCCATGTTTCTCTCATATAATCAACGTTCCTGTCCGGATTCGGGTTGTTTGCCATCTGTTTCGTCCTCTAAATTGGTTAAAACAGAACTTTTTACGGGGTTGCTATCCCGTTCTTTAGCAGTTTTCCAGAAATATTCGTCCTCTCTACCCATTCCAAGACGATCAAACCCATTTTCAACCTGATAATACTGTGTTGATACCTTAAAATCAGGCATTTTTGGTTCAACAGGTGTCAGACTATTGTCAAAAATACGTAATCTGTTGTTTGGATAGAGTGCAAATTGTCCATTTTCAAGCTCAATTAGGTTATGTGACTTATGTTCAGCAGGATTTTCACTTGTTGCCCAATCAACCATGTCTGGATCGCGATGATAATTGTCTAATGTACAAACATAAGTACCTTTTACAATACCATAATCTCTTGTATAGCACTCAAAGTCCATACTACCAATGAATTTCTTATCAATACTTACTACACCATAGTCCATACAATTCCAGAATTGTAGGTTGGGTAGGTTCATATCAGGTTCAGGTGTCTGAGGACGAGCCACAAAGGCACTGATGGGCAGTTTATCGTACATTGCAGCATACTCTGGTAAGTATGTCTCAAAATAAAAAGCGCGTCCAGGAATCGACTTAGCCGAAACCCAAACGCCCTTTACAAATTCACCCCATCCACTTTGATGATCCGTAAGATATTCCTTACGAACCCATACTTCAGTTGATGGTAGATTGGTGACTAAACAACTCATACAGATTTGAATTCTGTACTATTTACCTTGTCCACGATATTTCTTTTTTGCCTTATTACGAGAAGTAGCTGAATGCAATGTATTCATCGAGCAACCTTGACGAGTCTTCTTAGGTTTTCCGGGGACATAACCACCCCCCTTCATCATACCTTTAGCCATCTTCAATAATCTCCTTAATCAAATAATACGAGTTTTTTCATGTCCAACTCTGATACGAGGATCGCACCAGATTTCAAAGCCCTCATCCTTTGCATCAAGACAGAATGATACATCTTCTCCACACATGTCCTGAACATTTCCAGATTCAAAGATTTGCATCTTCGGAGCAAACCAAGGATATTCAAGATTCTCAAAAACACCCTTCTTAATCAGTACCCATCCAAAACCTGTGTAATCTACAGTGAATGGTTTCTTACGCTTGCTGATAGAATCCACAGTTTCGTGGTTCATGACTCCACCATTCTTGCGGAAATCATCTTCTTCTAACCAGTGTGCGACAGAAGTTGTGCGTCCATCTTCTGTGGCATACCAACCAGCAGTAATCTCACGTTCTGTACCATCTTCACTCAGAGCCATATCACAGAGTTGCCAGAACTTGTTAGAGTCAAAGACAATATCCGAGTCAATCCAAAGTTGATAATCATATTGCAGTTTACCATCCCAAGGAATTTGCTTAGGCCCACGAAGGACATTTGCACCAAGACACTTGCAACGTGCAAAGTTAACCATTGAAGAGTAATCTTGACTAATCTGAATACTCATTCCATTCTGAACTAAGTCAAAACAAAGTTGTACAAAGTTCTTCAAAAAAATAAAAGAGCATCCACGTCCAGGAAGACAGAATACAATACTCTTTCCTTTCATTCTTGCTTTAATTGCATCATAATCCCAATCCTCAGTAGTAGTCTTGGGTGCAACAGTTTTTACAGTAAATCCTTTTGCCATAAGTCTTAAAAACTTCAGTTCAATTTTAACAGGTTATATATGCAATGTCAATGCGATGAATCATTGATAATTTCTTTGTTGATTGTCAGTTCTTCATATGACAAGTCCTCAATAACATAATCAGTCTTCATTAAACCAACCATGTTATTGAGGGTGTCCCATGTACTCTGAAATTCTTCTTCCTTAATTGAATGATATAAACATATATCCTTCGCATAGATGTGATAAACCTTTTCCATTGGTTTTTTTACCTCCGGGATTTTTTTCCTTCTTTTTAATTTGTAAGTGCATTATATATTATCACAATCATAATTCCAAGTATGGCTCCAAGGGGGCGGATAACCTTACCAGGATGTCGTATTAACCATCCAGCAAAGACAACCTTCCAGAAATTCCAATAGGGACGCTTTCTCATACTCCGGAAAAATTTTTTGAGATTGATATAGTGCTCGCGTTTTGTCACCTCTGTAGGTTAGGGTAGTTTGGGTTTTTTAGATCGGGGGATAACGCAACGCCCGCAGGCGCCTATAA
>Ga0255772_10000715_pt1 | contig 32655 bp, 28 predicted proteins | sample 071ome_34_FD_179970 | JGI IMG/M metagenome (GOLD analysis project Ga0255772, IMG submission 179970) | Coastal salt marsh microbial communities from the Groves Creek Marsh, Skidaway Island, Georgia - 071411BT metaG (version 2) | ecosystem: Environmental > Aquatic > Marine > Intertidal zone >...
GACCAACTTTGCAAAATGGATGATGTTTTTGGAGCAGCTGCTCGAGATTATTTCATGACTAAAAATAAAAATCTGGTCATTGAAACTCGTTCTTCTCTTGGAGATGAGGATGAAATTCCTGTTTATTATCTATTTCGATCGAGAAGTGAAATGCCTCCACTAGAGGTAAAGGCTTTAGAGGTCAGTAAAGGGGCAGTTCTTGAGATTGGTTGTGGAGTGGGGAGTCATCTTCTTGAACTAAACTCACCCCATTCTTTTGGGATAGATTCTTCCTTATTATCTATCGAAATTGCTAAAAGGAGAGGTGTGCAAAATATTAGTGTGAGCACTTGGCAAGAGTATGTGAGTGAACAAGAATTTGACTCTATACTACTTCTTATGAATGGCTTAGGTCTAGCGGGTTCGCTGAACAAGTTACCTAGCTTTCTGCTTCATCTTTCTAAATGGTTATTACCTGGGGGGTCAATCATTGCTGATTCTAGTGATATCAATTATTTATTCGAGGAGGAAGATGATGGTGGAGTTTGGATGCCTGCGACAGCCTATTACGGAGACCTTACTTATTCGATAACCTATCAAAAATCTCAATCACATTTTGATTGGCTTTTTGTTTCTTTCGAAGAACTTCTAAAGGTTTGTGTTACCCTCGGATTTAAATGCGAGAAAATCTTTGAAGGGGAGAATAATCATTACTTGGCGAGAATTACTCCTTAGGGCACATTCAGATACTTATGGGTTTGAAGTGTAATTTTCCACCGGGGATTATTCTTTACAAAATCAACCATGAGTGGCATCATTTTTTCTCGAACACTCCATTCGGGTTGCATCAGTAATTGGCAATTCGTATTCACCTTAGTAGCCTCATCAATAGCAAATTCGAAATCGTGTTTATTATAGATAATCACCTTCAGTTCGTTGGCTAGATTATAAGACTCCTGGTTAGGTGCTTTGAATTTTTTAGGAGATAAACAGAACCAGTCCCAACTTCCTGAAACAGGATATGCCCCAGAGGTTTCAATATGAGTTCTAAATCCTGAATTCTTGAGATGATGAGTTAATTGATCTAGTGAGTGCATTAGAGGCTCTCCGCCAGTAATAACCACAATTGGACATTGCTCGGGGATCTCAGCTACTAAATCTTGAATCGTATATTTCGGATGCGCATCCATCGGCCAACTTTCTTTCACGTCACACCAATGACATCCCACATCACAACCGCCCAAGCGAATAAAATAGGCTGCAGATCCTTGAAATTCACCCTCACCTTGGATGGTATAAAAGGATTCCATTACGGGCAGCATTTCTGTATTCATGCTGCAAAGATAAGTTACCTATGGATACATTATATGGCGGGAACGAATCACTTTGAAGGCTTCGAGGTCTTTTTCCCAGGTTGCTCTGATTTGGCTTTCTGTAAACCCAGATCGTATCATTTCTTCTAAAGCCGATTGACCACTGTGAAGTTTAAATGACTCACTCTTGAAAAAGGACCCTTTATGATGCTGATACGCTTTAAGTAGCCATTGAAGATTTACCTTTTTAGCAACTTCTACCTGGCTCAAATCTTCCCCATAGCATTGTTCACCTAATTGCTTGGGGTATTTAGCCCCAGGATTAGAGGTTACTTCATAGCTAAAACCAAAAACCGTTGAGTCAAGATCTTTTGAACCATATCGCTGAAAGGGTTGTGGAGTCCCTCGTCCAGCATTCACATGAGTGCCCTCGAATAATCCTAGCGATGGATAGAGCGCAATTGATTGGGCATTGGGTAGGTTTGGCGATGGCTTAATTGGTAGATGGTATCGGTACGTACGATCATAATTCAGCATTTGAATCACTTCTAAGTCGAGCGACTTTTCTGTTTCTAACCAATTCTCCTCATTTAATAAATGGGCATATTCTCCAATGGTTAATCCGTAAACTAAAGGGATCGGTTGAAGCCCGAGAAAGCTAGTGTTTTCTTTCTCCATCACTGGCCCATCGATCATATCTCCATTGGGATTAGGCCTATCTAGAACAATCATGGGAATATCTTGATCAGCCGCTGCTTCCATTACATATTGAAGAGTGGCGATATACGTATAAAATCGAACCCCAACATCTTGAATATCAAATAAGATGAGGTCTATATCGTTGAGGTCTTCTTTCGTCGGTTTTCTATGTTTTCCGTATAAGGAAACAATTTCGATTCCCGTTTTTGGGTCGATACCAGAACTCACTTTTTCACCTGCGTCCGCTGTTGTTCGAAATCCGTGTTCAGGACTAAATATTTTAGCCACTACTATATTTTTACTGAGTAGCGTATCTACAAGATGTGTAAAACTATTTCTATCGCTTTTTCTTACCACAGATGTTGCATTAGCAACGATGGCAATGTTTTTATTTTGAAGTTGCTCGATATAATGGTCTATTCTTTCAGCTCCAACGACTAGGCTTTCCTCTAAAGATTGGGCTTTGGTTGACAAACACCCCGCTATAATTATCAGTACCAAAAGCGTACTTTTGATACGATGACTTCTAGAATGAATATGACTTTTCAAAGTTTTGTGGCTCATCGGTGGTTACAAGGATCCGGATGGTTCTTTCCGAAAGGTAGCGCAAAATTTGCTGTTTTAGCGATTGCATTAGGAGTCTTTATTAGCTTTATGGCAATCGCTGCCGGACAAGGACTACAGCAAGCTATTCATCAAAAAGTAAGACATTTTGAGGGTGACTTTTTACTTACGCCGTATCCAACAGAAATAATTTCTGATACCCTTGCATCTCATCGAATCGAGGCTTTACCATTTTCAGAAGTGATTGAGTATACCAGTTCCATTGCTGTATTACGATCATCAAAAAAAGTGAAAGGGGTACAAGTCAAAGGAGTTGAATCTAAAGACCTTGATTTTTTGGTTGGAGACTATCTTGTTCGAGGTGAGTTTAATAGCTCCTCCGATTCAGAGTTTACAGCGATCTTATCAGAAATGATTGCTAATGAATCAGGCCTAGATATAGGAGATGACTTTTTTCTTCTTTTCAATTCAAGTAATGGGGTGCCTAAGCAGCGTAAATTTAGACTTGCTGCAACCTTTCAAACTGACTTTCCTACCTATGACCAGCAATTGGTATTCACCTCTTTGAGCACTCTAAGAGGAGTTGTTAAGGATGATCTGATTTCTGAGTACTCTTTATACAAGCGGAATGATCAAGATCCTTTAACGCTTCTTGAGTCTATGGATCCTTTGGTATTCGATTTTTTCGAAGTTTCTTTTTTGACCGATCGATACCCAGATCTGTATCAGTGGATCGAACTATTTGATTTAAATATCTTGATCATTTTAGTTGTAGTATTAGGAGTTGCGTTTTTTGCATTAATAACCACGCTTATCAGCCAAATCATTGAGAGACGCACGAGCTTAGGTTTGCTCATAAGTATGGGGGCTAGCCAGTCTCAATTGCGAGTGATTTTTTCTCAATTGGGAGCTTACTATTTGATGGTCGGATCATTTTACGGTACGCTGGCAGCTTGGGCTCTGATCCTGTTACAGAATCACTTTCAATTTTTGAAATTTCAAAATCCTGAAGAGTACTATATCACTCATGTTCCCTTTGAGCTGGGACTATTCGATACCCTTGTGTTTTTGATTCTTTTTATTCTGATCGGATATATTGTCATTCAGATCAGTTCCCGCGTACTTAGACGATTAAATCCGATACAATTGTTACGTATATGATAAAGCAGATCAGTCGATTTATAGATGGTTTACTGCATTGTGTCCAAGTGGACTCAGGAAAAATAGCAAGTTACACTATTGATGGGTTTGAATACATTCATCAAAGAGCAACAGGATGGCCTAATTCAGATACTGAGATGTTTCCAATAATTGGACCAACGGCCAAGGCCGATTATCGTGTTCAGGTGAATGATTCTAAAGTTGTACTCGATCAACATGGTCTGTTAAGGGAGTTTCCCTATGAGCATCTAATCTCTGAAGGAGAGTTGTCGAAATGGGTTAAGAAATACGAAGCATTTACCGAGCTTACCAATTCAAAGTATCCAGAAAATTCACCAGAAACGGTTCAGTTTTGGCCGTATGATTTTACTTTCACCAAGTCTTTTGGCTTTAATGAAAAAGGTCTTGAACTTACCTTTGAAATCGAGGCTAATGAGGAAATGCCTTTTATGCTTGGATATCATCCCGCCTTTAAGATTAATCCCGCTTATAAAGCTGTTCTTATCGTTGATCAACAGATACACACCCTACAGAATGTTTTAGATGTGGGTTCTAAAGCCTATGAAATTGCTCATTCGACACGGCTCATTTTGAAGAACGAGAGGTCAATAGCTATCGAGACTGAAGGCTTTAATCACTTTATGTGCTGGACAGAGGTGCCAGAAATGCTATGCATCGAGCCCATCACTTTCTATCCTGGCTCGGTGGAACAGAAAGAATTACATCAAGGTTTTCAAACCATGAATGCTACTCAACGAACTTTCAAAACGTTGATTTATCCTGTGGATCTTTCATAGTGAGCAGCGGGTTGTTGCGTTGGCCCTGCGCGCGAATGGTTATTTAAGCTCCGGTGGAGCTTAAACGTGAGCGGCGAGATGGCGCATAGGAGGAGAATCGTGGAGCCGGAGACGTGCGAATGGCGTGTTATTATTTATAGACGCCTTTGAAGGTCCGATGCCGCAAACACGTTTTGTACTTCAAAAAGCTAACTAACTCTTTTGGAGAATCTAATAATAAAATTGAATGATTCTAATTGAGCACTTTGTCCAGTTTTATCGATATCGACAATTCTAAACCCATCAGAGTATAAATTTTCAGCACTTGTTAATGAACCTTCTATTATTTTATTATTTAGAGAATTAATCAAATATAATTTAGATTTTTCACTAACAAAAGAATGAGAAAAGTAAACCCTTTCATTACTCTTCAATAATTCCTGAATAATTCCCTTTTCCTTCTCTTTAAGCAACTTTAATCGTTCTTTTTCTTTCTTTAAGTCCTCAGCTGCTTTTTTATCTCTAAGCACCTTGGCTTCTGCATCCTTTTTTTCTTTTTCTGCTATTTGCTCAGGAGTCAATTTTTTCTTTTTGAAGAAAAAATAATACAATATAATTGCACCGATAACATAGCCTAAACCACTCATGATTATTATTTCTCAAAGATTAACAAGAAGTTAAAGCTTTCTAATTGTGCGGATTGAGCGGTCTTGATGGCATGACTTAGTTTCCATCCATCATCTATCATATCTTTAACCTTCTTCGCGCTTGATTCTATAATTTGTGGTTTATACGGACTGTCTTTCACCTTATAAATAGTCGAATTAACACTAACAAAACTATGAGAAAAATATACTTCTATTTGCATGATGTTTTTTTTGAATTGGATTTTAATCTATAAATAATCAGCTAGATTTCCAAGTCTAAAATAAAAGGCCTCTTTTAAACCTAGAATTCTGCAATCAGCTTATAAAACTTTAGGTAAAGAAAATAAAATCGTTGACATATTCTTTTCTATTAAACTCAACAATCTCTAGGCCCTAATAACATAGAATTAATTCATGGGTTAAAGTATGATTTACAAGATCCCCAACTGTTGAAATAATTCGATTCGATCAGCTTCACTAATTAACCCTTTTTCAATGAATAATTTATAATCTTCTTCAAGGACATCTTTTACGAGCATTCCTGACCATCCTTCCGAAAATAAACTTTCTATTCCTATATTCATATAACCGTTTATTGCCTCTTTTTTATTCCCCATTAAATACAAAGTATGAATTCTATTTATGATTGCCATTTTAGTCATCTCAGAATAATTAGAATAGTTATATTGCCCAACTGCTTGCAGGAAATTGTCTATTGTATTGTTTTCTGACTTTGAAATGCCGCGAGTCAATCTTGAAATATATTCATCCCACTGTTTAATTGATTCATCATAATTACTAGACATCAAATAGTGCCAACCTAACGCAAAAAACAAATAAGCATATCTGGTATCATATATATGGTTTGTGTCGTAGTTAAAAACAAAATAATCTCCAATTATCTTACCCCTATCTAGTAAGCTATTATATTTATTGCGTTCTACTAACATTTCGCAATCGCAAGTCCCGTATTGAAACTCTGCTGATTCTCGTTTTGAATATGCCGAACTAAAAACATCATAAACAAATTTAGTAGTGTTCCGTTCTATAATTCTATCAAGAACGCTAAAGTACCGGGGAATATTTCTTTGAAAGACATAGAATATATCATTTAATGGTTGAAATACTTCATCTGTCTTTTCCATTTCAATCTTTAAAATATCGTACTTCTTCATATAGTCTTCATATATCCTTTTATTTTCATCAGGGTCCGAAGTATAATCCGGCACCGGAAGGGTCATTTCATTGTATAGAGTCCATACTGAATCCTTAGCCCGTGTTATATTCTTAAAAATTGTTGAAATTTCATTCTTTTGAGAATTAACTAATGATTTATTCAAGAACGAGTTAAAAAAACGATTTATTCCTAAACTATTAGTACTATCTCCAACGCTTGTTATTTCGATTCCAAAATCAACTTCTCGTCCACGGTAACGTCTCTCTAAAATAGAATCTATATAGCTTAAAAATATTTTATCTGATTTTACATCGTTGAATATTAAGTCATTTTTGAGTTTATTTTCACTAGGGGATAACTTGTAATTAATTTTAAAAGTTTTTCGGGATTTTTCATCCTCATCAATATCTAAGAACTTTTCTATCTCATCTGTATCCGAATATTTGTCAAGAAGAACTTTTAGTTCATCAACCCTAATCAAATTTTTTAGCTCTATAAAAGCATATTCATATTCAAATTCATTATTATCTTTCTTGGAAGTGAAATAATTCCCTTCTTTATCTCTCAAAACATGGAAATCTTTGAAATTCTCAAACTTAACCCCATTCCTTAAATAAACAAGGTCTAAATTCTGAACGTTAACCATGTCCTTATTTTTAGACTCAGCAATCTCGTGAGTTAAATTTGTCACATCGTCTGATCTGAATTGCCTCTTATGAACCAAATCAATCTTTGGGATCTTATATGAATCAAGTTTAATAGACTCAAAATAAAATTTCTTTAATGACTCGATATAATCAATAGGAGATCTATTATTATTCTCTAAATAATCACTATAATTAGTAATTACATATTGATAAGAGCTACCTTGTAATAATTCTATTTGGTAATCTTCAACTTCAATTACATAACCATTATAGCCCTGATAAAAACTTGAACCGGTGTTGGATTCAATCAATCGCAAAGAATCTCTATTTTGTGTCTTGGATTTTAAATAATTACTGATATATGATGAATATTCTTCACTTGAAGTGGCAGAGAAAATATTTTTTAGATGAAAGTCAGCGTATTGGTCAAATAGCTTGCTATTAAGTTTCAAAAGTAAAAGGGATTTTAGTTCTGATGCAGCTTTATAATGTGGATATATATTTAAAGCTGTATTTATAAACTCTAAGCTCTCTTTATATTGATTTATATTGAAGTATGCTAGTCCTAGCATATAATTCAAATGCAATAATTTACCCACCTTCCAATAATCTACTCTTTCAAGTTCATATTTAAAATACTTAATAGCCAGATCAAATTCTTCCCTTTGGAAAAAATCGTTTGCTGATTGATAAGGATTGTCTAACAATTCAGATTCTAAAGCACTTGATAAATCACTTATGTCTTTGGTATTTTGTTCAACCTGCTTTTTTAAAGCCTCAATATCAACTTTTAACTCATCAAAATATTTAAACTCTGGCTGAACCGCTGATAACATATCAACCATTTCATTAGCAGTGTCGACATCACCTTCATCTATTTTTTCAATAATCTTAGTATATTGAGAAATTATACCTTCAGACGTGGTTAAATTCTTATACTGGGCATCTACTTCTATTGGATTATTTAAAGAGGAAGATAATTCTTCTGCTAAACTCGATTTTAATGCAAGCCATTTTGAAATTTCTCCACTTGATTCCTTAGAATATTCAATTTCTGAAGTTTCCACATTTACCATTCTAGCAGATATATTACATATACCATCTAAAACAAAAACATTACCTAAAATCACATATTTTACTCCAGCTAACTTTCCAAAAGTTACTGTTGTGTTATTATCAAAATTTTTAGTCTGTTGGAGTCGCTGCTCATCTAAAATTTTATTAAGCTGAGAGCGCTCAATAAATGTCATTTTTCTAGGATGAATGGAATTTTTGAGATCTGTTATGAGCATATTAGAAAGTGCCTTTCCAAAACCATCATACTTTGAGATGTTGGAAGAATTTTCGAAATCTAAAATTGCAACTTTAGTCTGTCCATTAACTAATTGAACAGCATTAAAGAAAATAATTACTATAAACCAATCACGAAGTTTCATCTTAATTTAGTTTGGCTAACAAGTCAAGAGCTGGGGGAAAATTAGGGTAGCTTTTAATTATATTTTCAACAATTATTTTTGCTTCTTCATTTTTCTTGTTATCATATAAATCAAGCGCTTTTGAGAAATCTTGAACTCCTTGAAATGAAATTAATTCTTCATTTTGCTTTGTTTCCAATAAATTTCTTTCTTCCTCAGATAATTTAGCATCTAGGTTCTTAATTATCTTCCAACTTAACTGTTTTTGAATTTTAAAAAACTTTGAAGACTCCCCATCAACACCATCAGATTTTAAAATTTCACCAGTTGTTACGTCAATAAACCTTGCATCTACTCTTAAGGAACCAAACATTTCAAAATAAGCACCCGTTAAAATAATCTCTGCCCCAAGTAACCTCCCTATCTCTGAAGCTGTTTCTGGATCAAAGTCTTGAGTATTATTTAATTTTTGTTCTTTTAAAATTGATTCTAAACGATCTCTCTCTACGATATTAATCATATTAATATTTGAAAGATCAGAAATCATCATATCAGCAAGTCCTTTCTTAAGCATATTTAGTTCACTTTTCTCGCTAGAATTAGAGAAATATAGTATTGCTATTCTTTTTGCATTAACATCTTTGGTTCTTTCATTTAGTTCCTTTGTAACATTTAAATCCTCGGAAGAAGTCATGTTTTTTAATTCTGCATCCCCTGTGATAATTTCTTTTACATCTTTTAAATCTTTCCCTACACTTTGTATTTCATTACTTATGTTATCCAATTTTTTATCAATCAAATTCAAAGAGCCTTGAAGCCTATTTACAACTTCAAGGTTGTCTCCTAATAAACCATTTTCTGTACCTTTATTTAATTGAAGAAATATTCCAAAAATGAAACAAAAAAAGATTGCTGAAACAAACATCTTTTGAAGAAGATCTTTTAGGTTTGATTTTAATAAAACATATATTAACCCAAAAATTATAGCCGCTACCCCAGATATGTAAAATAAGGCCTTTAAAATCGGTCCAAGTGGCGATAAAACATCTGCAACAAAGCCTCCAACGGTTCCTATTGTTCCAGCAAATCTCAATGCAGGTGCAAATGCTTTTGATGATGTAAATTTATTCATAAGTCATAATTTTGAAATTGAATATACGGAATCCAATCCTAATATATTTACAGCGAAGTGAGCCATTATTTAAAGATAAATCATATCTTGTTGTTATCGAAAAAACTTTTATCCCTAAACATCTACTAATATGAAAGCAATAATAACAGTACTTGGTTGGGTACCCGGTTTAGGTACAGCTCTCAAACTTTATTACATAGGCGGACGCGCAAAAGAAGCTCTTTCTAAAGTGAAAGTTGAGGATCCAGATAAATTAAAATCTGAAACCGCAGGTGAATATTTAAAAGATATTGCGGATGACGTATATGAAGAAAACATAGCACCTGAGGTTAGTTCATTGGGATTACCAGATTTTTTAGCAACTAAAGCAAAAGAAAAGGCTATGGATGTTATTGTTGATGGTTTAAAAAAGAAATATTTACGTAGTTAAAATACTAAACTAGAGTACTGAATAGTTTAAAGCCATCGTAAATCGATGGCTTTTTCTTTTTTTCAAATCTGTTACTCTTTGGTAAATTCTAATGAGGGTTTTTAGCAGGATAATGTTATTACTTGAAGTAGGCTATGAAACCGTCCACTTCCACTCATCTTAATCTTTAATTTAGATAACTAAAGGATTAAAGACATTTTCGTTTAAAGAAGCGCCCTAATTGAAAATGATTTAACCCTAGTAAACAAAGCCAGGTACTTTCCCAATTCACTCAAATAGTTTAATGTGTTTTTGGTTAGAAGTTTATAACATTGGAAAATATATTTTATGAGAGTATTTCAATTTTTTCTACTTCATTTTATTTTTTATTTCAATTAATTCTGTATTTATTTTAGATAGTAATTCAATGTTTACTGGAGTTGAAACGCTTTTATCATCTGGATCCTCTGCCTTATTTTTAATTTTATTCAGAAATTTTACCACCAAAAAAATGGTAAATGAAATAATAAGAAAATCAATTATTGAGCCTAAAAAACTACCTAGGTTTAGAGAAACTTCATCGGTAAATAGCTTATTTCTTTCTCCATAACGATCTTCCTTTAATCCAATATTTGAGGTGATCAAATATTTGGAATCAGTTAATAGACTAAGAATAGGCAAAAGAATATTTTTTACAAGAGTATCAATTACATTATTGAAGGAAGCTCCGATTATAACTCCAATTGCAATATCAAACATGTTTCCTTTCACCGCAAACTCCCTAAATTCTTTTAAAATTTTAATCATGATTTTATCAGTTTTTCTGTTAAAAAATTTAATTTAATACACCCTAAGTTATATTCCATAATAAAATTTATGAAGTTCATTGTTTTTTTAATATTTCTTTTTCAAGGAATTCAAGAAAGTGACAGCGTTCAAAGTAGTAATTATCTAAATTATTACAAGAAAGCTAAAACTTCATATTTCTATTCCTTGGGGTCTGGTAATGGGTATCATGAATTAGATTTAACTAAAAGATTTTTAGATTCTGCTTCAACATATATAAAGGATGTTAAGGTGGAAAAATATCAACAACAATTTAACGTACTTAACGATCAGGTAAACTCCTCAAACGAAATTGCCACTGATAATATAAATTATATAATTCCAGCATTTAGTTCTCTAGCAGGATATCGTGACGATTTTAATATTATTGATGACTCTCAAGAATTACTGATTGAGCAGCTCTTAGATAATATTATTAATCAGTCAGAGCCAAATATTAAGGCTCCGATTAAAAATAATCAGCAGTTTATAATTTCTAATATTAATCCGTATAATGACATTCTGTCTGGGGTAGTGAATGATTTTATAAATTCAAATTCAAATCTTTACCACATACAAAATCATGAGATTTTCGAAATTCTGGGAAATGAAGGTTTTCTTAGATTCAAGAATAATCAATTAACACCTGAGGATTTTAAAATAATTCTCGAAAATTATGGAATTGATATTATATATAATATTTCTATTGATAATAAACCAACCCTTATTGATAAACTCTATTACAGTGGAGTTAATTTTAAAGTTATAAAACCTGAGAGTTTAGATCTTTTTCCGATTAGATATTATGAAGATTTTAGAATTGATAAGATCAAAAGCTTTCGAGAAAGTTTTTTGATATCGACTCTCTTAATTGTCATCATTTTTTTGATTAATTTTTTAGGATTCAATAATGTGTCTTATAATTTCAAATCATTTAACAAAGAAAATTTTATTTCGGATTCAATTATTCTTTTAGGTTTAATTATTTCGATTTTTGTTTCCGTATTTCTTTTGAGATTAATTAGACCTGAATTAAATGCATTTATTGGTGAATTTTATACAAAATTATGGATCGCACTTTCCATCTTAATTCCCATAGTGTTTACTTTGATTATATCGACACTTTTACACACCAAATTTTCAAAATATTCTTCTACTGATTTAAGAGCTTACAGAAAATTTTTGTTTGTATCAATTTCTGCTCCAATTATTCTGTTCAACCATTACATTTATTATTCACATTTAAATTCGAACTTTAATTGGTTACTCATAAGTCTTTATTTATTTATCATTTATTTTTTTATCGTAAAGTATCTTTCAGTTGTAATTAAGAAATACTCAAGTATTACGTTTACACTTTACAACAGTTGTTACCTATTCATAACGATAGTTTTATTTGTCACTGTAAATTTTTTATTTGTTTTTGAAAATTTACATATAACATACCTTGGTGTTTTAATAATACCATTTTCAATTATTGGTATTAAATCTTTAAAGTTTAATGAGAATTTTGACAAAAGTATTCTTCTGTCTGGAGATGTATTTCATGGCTTAGAAAATCCTTATGAGTATATTTCCGATGGACTAAATTTCTCTGAAACCGAACTAAAAGTGGAATCATTTATTCAGAGTCCTACTGATTTCGTGCTTTTTCTAGAAGGTGCGAGTAATATTGGAAAGACACGCTTTCTTAAGGAATATATGAATGCGAATTCAAATAAAATTGAATTTTTTTATGGCGATTTTAACGAATTTAAGGAAGGTGCTTTGCAAACATATGAACCGTTCTATGAAGCTTTTTGTTTACATCATAATCCAAAATATCGTTTAGATAAAAATTTCTTCAACGACAGATCTAAGACCTTTAAAAACTTTAAGAAGGTAGCAGATATAGCCATGTCTTCCGCACCATTGGATCTGGGTGAAATAATTTCAATTGATGATAATCAAAATTTAAGTTTAAACGAAATCTCAACAGACTTAGTTAATACTCTTTTAGAATTTTCTGAATCTAAATTCATTATTGTAGTATTGGATGATTATCAATGGGTTGATAGTGAGACTAACGATCTATTAATATCATTGATAAAAGGTTTCAGAAATAGAGGTGCTGCGGTAAGTAAAATTAAAATAATTCTTTCGATTAGTGACATTGATATAAATCTGTCCGATAATAAATCTTCATTCAAATTACATTACGAAAATCTTCTAGACACACTAAACGATCGTTTTGTTGTTGCAGACATAAAATGTATACATCCGAATAAATTTTTCGATCAACTATTTAAAAAGGAAGGATTCAAATTCTTCAAGGAACACCCCATTTTAAAGTTTTCTGAAAGTTTTAAAATTCATTTAAAAAAGATAATAGCACAAAATAACGATTTGATTATACCGGGATATTTATTCAATTATATTTCTCTGTTAGAAAAGGAAAAATTAGTTACAATAGATAGCCAATTAATCCATTTAATTAAAGAGCCTCCACCAACAATTAACTATAAGGATAGCCTTCATCTTATTTTAAAAAATAATTATGAAAAATTGGAAATTAAGGCAAGAGAAATTTTAGAATCCGCCGCCCATATAGGTTTTAAATTCGATGCTGGTATTTTATCAAGTATTTGGAAGAAGGATATCATTAATATTATTCAATTATTAGAGACGATTGAGAATATTGGATTGATTAAAGATGAATCGAATTATGACAATATATATTCTTTCAATAACAAAAATTTTCATAAATGGCTTAGAAGCAATCATAATGGAATAAGTGATACTGATCATCGTCAAAAAATCATTGAAATTCAAAAACGAATTATATCAAGTGTTGTAGATAAAGGAGAAGACTACTTGAGAAGTTTGGATATTGATATTTTGAAATCCTTGAGCTATCGGTGTAAAATATTTGAGCACGTTGGGGAAATTAAGGCTCATACAATCCGTTTTAACCTGTTAACAGCATTAAAATTAGCTCAGGAAAACAAAATTCAACAATCAGCAACTTATGTTCAAAACATCAAAGAATATTTATCTGATTTAGAGAAGTCGGATATCAATGTCATTCTAGAAATTTTTAATCTTTATCTAGGTCAACAAGATGGGCTAAAATTTCTTGATATTCAGACAGAAATAAACAATACTTTAAATAATTTACTTAATGTAATATTTGATTCTTTGATTAAAAACTCGAATAAGATTCAAAGATCCAAGTCAGTCCTTTATAATTTTAAGGATATCTGTCTTCGCGAATTGAACTTGTTGATAACTAAAGAGTTAAATTCGCTAACCAGTAATGAAAAATTGATAGTATCCAGATTAAATTCACTTTCAAATTATAGAAAATTTGTCATAGACAGCGACGAATTGGAAGTAGACTTCTATAGTTCAATAATTGATGATAAAAATAATTATTTACCTCTGCTAAGTTATCGAAAGTCGGCAAATAATAATGAAAACTTAGAATTAGTCTTTAACATTAATATGCAATTGATTAATATTTTCAAAAGAAAAGAAATGATTGATCAAATGTTTATTGCTTGTCACGAGAGCTTAAATATATTATCTAAGGAAGATCTAAAAGCGAAAATTTTAGGTAATAAATTAGGTTTTAATGAAGTAAAACAAACAATAACAAGAATACTTTCGGATACAAACATTTCTTTAGATAAGGCTAAAAAACTTTCTTCAGTCGTTTTAAAATACATTGAATCATATTTTTTGATTGAAGATTTTAAGAGTGTTATTAAACTTACAAGTTTAATAGAGTCATTAGTGCTAAGATCCAGATTAAGTTCTGATATAAATGAAATTTGGCCTTTAACCGGAGCGAGTTATTTTAAATTAGGTGAAATTGATAATGCAGAGAGAATTTATTTTAAACATTTTTATTTTTTAATTGATAAAGGAGCCTCTAAAGAGGACTTCATGCACCCAATCGACGGTATTATTCATTGTTGCAAAGTAAAGAATGACTTTAATAATTATGACAAAATAAAGAAAGAATTGTATAAACATATGCTCTACATGAGCGATAGAATGATGAATGTGAAATTTTCAGAGAGTAAAATAGACGGTAAAAAACCTCTTTCCCAAGTACTCGCAAAGTCAGATGCTAGTATTGAAAGTGAGAATAAGACCATTGCATTTGCTCGAGATACTTTCCAAATTCTTTATACCATTGCCAATTCGGATGGAGAAGTACACAGGTCTGAAGTATACGACATCATTGAAAGCGTTAATGCAATAAATGTGTCATTAGGATTTGATTTTTATTCTAACCTGTCAAACTATAGGGATCTTATGAAAATAATTGACGGATTAAAACAAGACGAATTACTTGAATTCATTTCAACAGAGGCTGAAAAAATGGCTAATAAATATGATAAAAGTACTCTTAAGTCCGTATATCATTTGTGTGTTGATATCTGTAGAGCCGATGGTGTCGTGGCTGAAGAAGAAGAGCGCATGTTAGATATACTAAAAAGCAAAATTGTGAAATGAATTATCTCAAAATTATAATTTGTCTAATATCCTATAATTTATATTCCCAAACTATGCTTAATAGTGAACGAGTGTTATCAAATGTCGATAATGATTTTGTAATTTCTACAGGTATTGATGGAGATTTTAATTTTGGGAATTTGAATTTGATCCAAGTAAATATTTCTACTCAATTTGGAAAAAAAATTAATAAAGATCTATTTAGAGGTGTTTTCAACTACTCCTACAATTCTGAAGATAAGGAGGTCTTGTCTGATGATTGGACAGGACAATTACGATGGAATCATTTCAGAGATAAAAATTCCATTTTTGCTTTTCTACAGGGGCAGAACGTGAAAACCCTTAAATTGAAATATAGGTACCTTTATGGGGGAGGTTATAGATTTAGAACATATTCACGCAAGGAAAATTATGTTGATACTTCATTAGGAATATTTAAAGAACATGAACAATATGAGGAAATCAACTCCTCGCTAAAAGTTGATAATTTAAGATATAGTTTAAGTTCTTTTAGTAAGTTTCATATTTCAAATTCAATACTATTTGAGAATACAATTTACTTGCAGATTAATACCAGAAAACTTGATGATTACAGAATTTATTTCGAACCAAGAATAAGTTTTATTAAAAGTGAAAATATAGAATTTTTCATCACTACAAGAAATAGATATCATTCGACCCCTTATATTGATGTTATGAAGAATGATAATCAATCATCAATAGGTATTCAAATAACGAACTGAAAAACATTTAGATTTTGAATCGTAATGTTCTAGATTTCTCTAAATGAATGCAATTATCAAGATTATTAAAAGTCTATTCGGGCAACAACGGGAGATAAAAGATCGAATTCAGTAACAAGATCCTTACAAAATAAGAAGTTAAAATAACTGAAGGAAAAAGCAGGAAAAAATAATATAACATAGCAGATAAAAACGGAGGCAGATAGCCTTAATAGAGAGATCAAAAAGTAAGCGCCATATGATACAAAGTGTTTGCTTACCTTTTAAAGAGAATTTGCGAATAATTTAAATCATATACAATGAATAAAAATATTACACTATTAATTTTTTCAATGCTTTTTTTTGTGTTTCAATCAACTCTTATTGCACAAAGGTCATCATCTATTAAAGTCAAATCTTCGGGTTCTGGAGCAACCGAAAGAGAAGCGATAAGAAATGCTCAACAAAATGCGCTAGAAGAAACACTAGGTACTTTTATTTCTTCCAACATTCGTATCAATAATGATTCTATATCTCTTAATGAAATATCTTCAATTTCTAGTGGTGAAATTTTAAAATCTAAGGTGTTGAATTCAACCAAAATCAGTGAAAATGATTTCTATGTAGTTGTGGAAGTCACTGTAACAGAATCAGATATCAACAACTATTTTACAGCCAACGCAGATAATTCAATAGATTTTCAAGGCGAACTTTTTTCTAATAATATTAAGCAGCTTCAACTAAATAAGTCTTCCGAATTAAGATCGATTAAAAATTTGATAGAAACTGCCCAAGTATACCTAGGGAAAATTATAAACTATGAGAGTTCGGAACCAGAAAAGCCTCAATATGTAGATGATGACTTATTTGAAATTACGATTGATATAAAAGGTAAGACCAATTTGAACATAATCAATTTATCCAACTTAATTGTATTTTCTCTCCAAAAAATCGGAATAGATGATGAAGAAAAAAAGCGATTGGAATCATACAATTTTCCGATTTATTCCTTTGATAAAGTATATTTTGGAAAAACAGGTATTCAAAAATTTAACTTTAGAAACAAAGAATCTATTGATCTAATTCAAGAATTTTCAAATCAGATTAAGGATTCTTATTCTAATTTTAATTTGCTTATTAACGACCAACCTTCCCCTTATTCCCTTGAAAGAAATGAAGAAAAATTATTCTATAGATTTTTTAATGACGAGGATGTTGTAATAGGGGAGTGGAGTTTTAGAACAAAATTATCACTAGATGAATACGATAATATAAAGCGATTTTCAACGGATAAATTGAATGTTGAAAATGATAATTCTAAAAAAGGAAGATCAACTAAAAAAACTCTCAATCAACTCGTAAAAAAATCAAAACAACAAAATCCAGTTTCTTTTAATTTTGGACTTGGTTTCTATTCCATTGACTTGGATGATTTTAATTATCCGATATTTAATCATAGAATAGTGGATCAAAGAGACGGTTCTATTGCAGCTATAGCGAATATTGATCCAAATTATGTTTCCTTCACTGGATATCAACCTTTTCTTTCCGTCGGATCAAGATTATTTGAGCTATTAGAAATTAATTTATTCTACAGTCCTCAGGTAAAAACAGTTTTAAATAATCCAACCTCCTACTCTACAGAAACCTATTTTAAATCTAATAATATTGAATTAAGCTCATCTATATTGTTGTTTAATTCTTCAAAGTCTATTCGGCCCTTTGCTGGAATTACTTACGGAATGATCAATGTAAACGAAATTCAACAATATTTTAGAGTTCCCGGTAGTACGTCTGGATCTTCATGGGAAAGCGGATACGATTTAATAAATTATTCAAATTCACAGAATTCAACATATTATGGTGTAAATGTTGGGTTCACATATTTCAATAATATTCTTGACGGGATAGAGATTAAACCTAGTTTTCTAATCCCTTTAGGTGGTACTGTTAATATCAATTCATTGGCTAGAATCGGAATTTCCTACAGCTTCTAAACGCAAAAAAAATGAATTTAAGAATTCGCATTTTTCTTTTATTTTTTCTTTTATTAATTACAGCCTGTTCAAAAGGGAACACTCAAGACTCATACACTTTTATTGATAAAGAGGGGACTGAGTTGACAGATGATTTAATAGATGATAATTCACAAGATTCAGAAGATTGTAATAAAGAAGACATTTCTACAGGAGATATATATGAAATAACTATTGTTAATGGTTCAGCCTTTATTGTAGGTGGTAGTATCTTGATTAGAATGAATCATGATATATACAGTTTTGGTCAGGCAAAGAACGTTTCATTATATAGAAATGATGATAAGATTGAGGATTATGGTAATTGGTTAAATTTCCCAAGTAACGAGAGGTCATTTATTATTCCTGATGTTTATCCTTCGATCTGTTATAACATTAGAGTAACTAAAGAGGGCAGTTCCGTTTCAGATTCTGATGATCCAGTTTATATAAGCGAGTTATTCGAAATAGCTGACTAAGAATTTCATGAAAAGTTTGTTGATTTTAAAACGCTTATCTCTTTTAGAACATTTTCTTTAATTTTTGATGCTGATTTTTTTGTCAAACATTTTGCTTCAATCGACCCTCCATAAACCTTTATTCGTATATCTGCTCCGAATAAATGTTCGTTTAAGTCGAGTTTTCTGATATTCTTAAATGGTATAATTTGAGAATCGACACCAATTAAATACCAATTTTTTTTCATTACCTCTAAATAATTATTATTCAGGTCAAGAATAACTTTCCATGGGGTCCATAAATCGATAATACTATCTCCATAAATAAGCCGCGAAAGTATAGATGAATCTGAAGAGATAATCATAATAAAAAATGATACTTAATTTTTAAGTAATTTTAATAAATGAAATATATGGCTTCCGTGAATAAAAAAAAATATTTTATGCTCAAATCGATAGCAATTTTCTTTGCTTTTAGCAGCTTTGCATTTTCACAAACAGATTGTGAAGATTTAAAAAACAATCAGTTAATCTCTTTTCTAAAGAGAGAATATTATGAAAACCCTGTAGAAGGGGCTAAATTCATCTCTCAATTTGATCAATGTAAATTTTTAATTGGTGTAGGTTTAGCTCCCACCTCATCCAATAGTTTATCAATTATGAGCAGAATTGCTAAGACGAAGGCTCAGCGCCAGGTTAGTGAATATCTAGGAGGTTCAACAGTTACTTCGGATAATATTTTAAATACTCGACAAGTTGTCACCGAAAATGATATAGAATTTTTTACAGAATATTTTGATTACATACAAACTCAAAGTTCTAGTTTTGTTAACGGGATGGAAACATTAACAGCTTTTAAGAGTGCAGACGGGTTAAATTACGTCTATATCATAGTTCAAACTTTAAAAATTGATTAAGAAATGAAAAAATATTTAATTTTTTTAGGTGTAGTTTTCCTGGCCTCTTGTAGTGGCGGGGATGATAAAAAGAATGAAGATGATACTGCTGCAACCAATATTAAGGAGGAGACTGCATCTAGTGATCAGCTTGAAAATGGTCTTAAGGCCCAGGCTCATTTTCAAGTTTCTGAGGATTTAACCTTAGAAAATTCTATTATTATTGAAACGCCATCAGACAAACTCATAGAATCGGTTCAAGCTAAATTACAAAGTCAAGGAAAATCACTAAATATTGTAAATCAAGATGGGAGTATTTACATGATTGGGACTGCGTCTACGGGGGTTCCGGTAAATAGTAATGGTTTTATAACCTCGAGAAATATAGCCTTTGCAAAGGCTGAATTAAGAGCAAAAATACAGATTCTGAGACTTTCAGGCGAAGTAATTACTAGCGAGCGAAATAGCGCTTTAATTTCGAAAAATATTCAAGGATCTGACCCTGACGCGGTTAAAAAAGCATCCTTTATTGAAAAGGTTTCTACCCTTGCCGACAAATCAATTGATAAGGCGCTATCCGAACTTGGAGTTAGTGAAGGTGAAATAGCTGCATTGAATCAATCACAAAAGGAAAAACGATATAGCGAAAACTTTTATAATTACGTTAGTTCTTATGTTGGATCGATGATTAAAGGAGTTTCTGTTATTAAGATTGCAGAGGGTGAGGTTGGAAGTAGTGATTACGAAGTCGCAGTATGTGTAAAATACTCTCCTGAACAACAATCTGAGGCAGCTAATATTAGAAGCTTGGGTGCCTCCGTCGAAACATTAAACTCAAATACCGTAAATAACCTTAGAAATTTATCATCTGAAGATTTGGTATCAAAAATTGGGGCTCAGTTTTTCAAAGATGAAAATGGTAATAGATTTATTTTAGGGTTTGGTCAATCATCAGTTCAAAAATCAGAAACGAGACAGTCAAGTTTTTTGAATATTGCTAGGAGAAAAGCTAGACTTCAGGCTGTTGAAAATATAAAAAACTTATTGTCTGAGGATTTGGTAGGTAAAGAAATAAGTGAGTCAACAGAGAAAATTTCTGAATTTCAGAATGGAGAACAATCAATTTTCACTGAGGATAATTACTCTGAGTTAATACAATCTAAAAGGAGTAGTGTAAGGCTAAACACTATGAATATTAAGGATTGGTCTGGGGAACATCCAGTTTCAAAAACTATGGTGGTTGGAGCAATTGTTATTTTAACAGATTCGAATAATATCAATTTCAATTCAAGTGTCAACCAGAAAAACAATTCTACTAATAGAAGCGAATATTCTGTTTCTAAAGATATAGAAGGAGAGGATTTTTAAAATTAATAATTGATACCTCTAATTCTCCTGAACGTTAAAAGTCCATGAAAACTGCTTTGGAATGTATAAGAATTTTTTGTTTTTAGCACTTTCATTGTTTCTCAATGAAAATACTATTCTTTCTCAATCTATTGATGACTATATCGTAATTGAAACTATTGGATATGGAAAAAATCAAAATGATGCAGTTTTAGATGCCCTAAGGAATGCCTTAGAGAGGAGCTATGGAGTTTTCATTAACTCTAATACCACTATTATTAATGATGAGATAATCAATGACGAAATAAATACAATTGGAAGTGGTAATATTTTGGATTATCAGATTCTTGATATAATTGCCTTGGATCATGATATTTCAGTAAAGTTAAAATCTACCGTTTCAATTTCTAAAATGATAGGCTTGGGAAATACTAGCGGTCAGCAAATTAACTTTAATGGTAATGTGTTCTCAAAAGACCTAAAGCTTCAAGAGTTATATGAAAAAAACGAATTGGCTGCAATCAGACAGTTTTTATTACAATACGAAACATATCTAAATAATGTTTTTGATTATGAAATTTCAAGTCTATATCCAAAATTCAATTCACAAACAAATAAGTATGATATAGAATTTCAAATTAAAGTGCTCGTTAATGATAATTCGCTTAATAATCTTATAACAAGTTTAAAGTTTCTATCTATGGATTTAAATGATGCAATAAAGTATCATTCTTTAAACAAAAGGGTATATCCATTAATATTTTCATTGACAGAGGATGAGGAGATATTAGTTTTATTAAGAAGTCAAGAATCCTATAACCTGTTGGTTAGTTCCTTTATATCTGCTCCTTTAGTTTCTGCTATTGACCTAGAATTTACAGATGGTATAAATACTTATTATTTTAATGGCTTATTTGACCGAGGCATAGACGAAAGTAATTTTTGTTTCAGTGATTGTGGTTTCTGGGATGATACTTCTGGTAGAGGTAATTTGTATTTAAATTTTAATGTCTTAAAAGAATTAGAAGGTGGGGATTCACCTATGTTCAATGTATCTTCTGGAAAATCTTATTCAAAACTTTTAGAATATGATTCTTATTCTAAATCGCTAGAGCCAGATGCAACTGAGCGGTATAGAAGTCAAAATTATAATAATAGAGAAAGTGTTAAAAATTATGATGGATCATTGGAAATAAGCACAAGTGGTTTTAGGGGTAAGTTGAAAAAAATCTATTCTAATACGTATCCTTCAAAGGAAGATAAAAATCTTTTTAAAGAGTTTATAAAAATACATAGAGGAGTCGTAATAGGAACTACAGACCTCAGTACTACTTGGTTATTGAATCAATTATCAGTAAGGAAGTTTAAAAGCGAAAATTATTTTTTGAAACTGAGATTTACCAAATCGTATTCTCAGTCAGAAATTCAATCACTCAAAGAATTTAGTGTAAAAAAGAGGGATGAGGTATTGGAAGAAGGCGGTAAAGAGTAGACTCTAAATCTCGTACGTAATTTTGTCAACGAAGCCACCTTTTAGTCGATTTAATGACTCAAGCTATATTTACCAAGTGGATGAAAAATAATTTACTACAAAATCAAAGAATTAAATTGCTGAAGGAAGAAGCTAAGGTTCTTGAACAATCTTTAGAGGGTTTTCGTAGGGATGAGGAGCTTCTAATTTATCCAAAGAATATTTATGGTGTAGTAGGTGATTATGAGAGCTGAGTGCGAATTAGATAAGAATACTTACATAGTACTGAGTTTTATAGAATCGACTTTTACAAATTTACTGATCTAATAAAAATGTCAATATCTATCTAGCTATTTCTTACAGGCCTCCCGAATACTTGATAAAGATTAATAGATATCTGTGACAAGATGGTGTAATTTCCTCTTTTCGAAGTGATCTTTAAATTTACAAGGTAAATTCTTTAAATATTTTTGCGGCTGATAAAAGCCTTCTGGATTTTCCTTCTAAATAAACTCGAATAATAATTTTTATAGATCAGATCCACTTATAGTTTCTAACTCGTTTGTGTCAAAAATTAAGCTTTTCGCCTCAATACCATCATATAACCAAACCTCATACCTAAAATCAATCCACTATCACTATTTTTAACTGAACCTTTAATAAATTGTAAAAGGTTATGAAATTAAACATAAATAGAGTTCTGTTGAATAAAGAAAATTTGAGAAAAATAATTGAAGACAATACAACATCTAAAGGGTTTTATTTTGACTTCATAATACAAATTTTAATCATACTTTCTCTGATTAGCTTCTCCATAGAAACCCTTCCAGATCTCTCTGATAATCTAAAGGAGTTGTTAAGATATTTTGAGGTGTTTAGTGTCATCATCTTTTCGATAGAATATATTTTCAGAATATGGGTTTCAAAAAGAACTCTATCCTATATTTTTAGTTTTTATGGAATTATCGATTTACTCGCAATACTTCCATTTTATTTTGTAGTGGTCTTAGACCTTCGATTTTTGAGAGCATTTAGAATACTTAGAATCTTTAGAGCATTAAAAATTGTTAGATACAGCAAGGCGATGGATAGATTTAAAATTGCCTTTAAAGTGATGAAAGAGGAGTTTATTTTGTTTATAATCTGCAGTTTGATTTTATTATTTATGACTTCTGCTGGAATCTATTATTTCGAAAAAGAAGCTCAGCCTGAAATTTTTAAATCAATTTTTCACAGCGCCTGGTGGTCTATAGTAACTCTAACTACTGTAGGTTATGGTGATGTTTACCCCGTAACAACTGGAGGAAGAATATTCACATCATTTGTTTTAGTAATTGGAGTTGGAGTAGTTGGGGCTACATCAGGCCTTATAGCTAGCGCTCTTTCGAAAGCAAGACAAATTGAAAATAATTGGCATAAATATTAAACTTGAATTGTAATTTTCATAAGTTTTACTTCGGTTAACATTTACAATTTAGTATTGTACTACAAAGATTACCAATTATATCAAAACACTTTTTACAATGAGTTATATTTGTAAAAATGAGTTGAATATAAATCAATGAAATTTGCAATTTTTCAATTTTTATTTATTCTAGGTTTCTTTTCTGTTAGCGCTCAAAAAGTCTTAGAGAAAAGTTACCCTACCGGTCGATTACCATGGACACAAGGTGTACTACCATCTAATAGTTCTTCGGTAGACTATAGAGTAATTTACGCTGAAGAATCATCACTTACTTTGGCACGCGATGAGGCCTTAGCAATCCTTGTTACTGATTTAGGAAAAGATGAAGGTGTAACTGTCAGTGATCAAACTATCCAAACCGTCAAGGAAACGGTCTCTTCTGATTCGCCTGATTTTTTCAAACGAAGTGTTTCTAGAAATTTAAAAGTAACATTTGACGACTACGAACTTTCCTTCGCCAAGGTTGATGAATATTTCGAAAGAATCGTTGTAAATGGAGTTTCGAAGTATCGAATTTGGCAGCTGTTTGCAATTAATGGGTATCCTGAATACCAATCACTACAATACACAAGCAAGTATCCAGCCTCTACAATAATTAAATCGGCTATTGTGCCTGGATGGGCACAGTTCGAAAAAAAGCAATCCGGAAAAGGGCTTTTATTCTTAGCTGCTACAGGAGCGTCAGTTGGTTTATCTCTGAAAGCAAATAACGATTACAATTATTATGTAAATCGACGAGACGAAGCAAGTGGACTAGATCTCAAAAAGGAATATCAAAAACAAGCGGACAATAGTCTATCGCTAAGAAATCTCTCACTTGCAGCTGCAGCTGGAATTTGGATCTTCAATATTATTGATGCTGCGAGCCCTAATGGTGCTCCTAGATATGCCTCCTCTGAAGACTTAAAATTCAATTTTACATCAAATGACAATGAGCGTTTTGCTTTTAATTTAACATACAAATTCTAATATTATGAAAACTCAATCATTTATTTTAACTGTAGCTACGGCAATAGTTCTTGTTTCTTGTGGATCTTCAAAACCCGCGAAAGTAGCTTATGAAGCACCGATTGGCGAAAAACTTATTGAAGTTCCCTGTACTGGAACTAAATTCATGGATAGTGATAAGTATTTTCGAGCTACTGGAATTAATATTTCGGCAATGCTTCAGGTAGCTAAGAATGTAGCTATAAGTAATGCTAAAGCTGAGCTTGCTGGAAAAATCTCAACAACGGTACAAACGGTAACTCAGAACTATTATAATCAACGGAATCAAGAAATGACCAGTTCAACCAAGGCGAAGATCGAAAGTATGACTATTCAAACCGTAAATCAAACTCTTGAAGGTACTAAGACAATATGTGATATAACCACTAGAGTTACTGAAGAAGGGGTTAATAAGGGTAAATATGCATCTTACATAACAATGGAGATTTCTGTTGAGGACATTGCCACTGAAATGGGGGAGTCACTAAGCAAGGATGAGGAATTACGTGTTGATTTTGAATACGATAAATTTAAAGAGCAATTTGAATTGGAAATGGCGAAACGTTCTAATAGTAACTAGTTTATTTGCGGTTAGTCAATTTACTTTTTCTCAAAGCTGTGCTTATAATCATTCTTTAGATGAATTCACTTTACACTTAGGGCCTCTAACAAGAAATGGTTCATACTTCGATAAATATGAAAGAGAATTTAAATAGCAATTTGTAGGTTATTAATCTTAAAAATGTTTTAAGCTCAAAGAATTTAATAGTGTTTATAGCTCTTGTGTTACTCATAGGTAATTTTTTATTTGGTTAAATAGATAAATACGGGGGAGCTTTGGGAAAAATTAGTCAAAAAGTTGAGTTTGATTTTAATGGTTAGGACCATAATTATTTCAAAGCACAATGAAAATTATTTGAATCCTATATAATTAAATCAAAGATGTTATTTGCCTTTAAAACAATAAAAATTACAAGAGTATATAGCTATCTAATCATTCTGTTTGTAGCTCTAAGCTGCGCGAAGGATGAGCCAGTGCCGACCATTGGAGGTTTAAGAGGTAAAATTACTGATGCTGAGACCAGTAATCTACTTAAGGATGTTAATGTTGAGATTGGAGGAACTAGTTATACCACAGGCTCGGACGGTGCCTATTTCTTTAATGATCTTTTTGCTGGCACCTATATCGTAAGTGTCTCTAAATCCGGATTTATATCTGATTCTAAATCAGTCCAGGTTATAGCGGAACAGACAGCTATTGCTGACTTCATAATTTCTAAGAATTTACCGACAATTCAGCCTTCATCGATTTCGATTAGTGATCACGAAGAATCGAAGTCAGTCACTCTTCAAAATAATCAAACTAATCAGATAACTTTTTCTACCCAAGTTTCAAAGAGTTGGATAACTATAACTCCGAGTTCTGGAACAATTTCAGCAAAATCTCAAACTATTTTAAATATTTCGATTGATTTTGATGTACTCGATTTTGGGACATTGAATGAAAATCTAATAATTAATGTATCGGGCTCAAGTTTAACTGTCCCAATTATAGTCACAAAAACCCAGCCATCATTCATAAATATTCTTCAACCTCAGGAAAATGGTATATATGCTCCAGAAGAGATTATGCCAATTCTGTGGGAGAGTAATTTGAATGGTACGGTTGATATCAACCTTTTAAGGTTTGGCAGTAGTTCAATTTTTAGGATTATTAAAGAGTCAGCAGAGAATAACGAGGGTGGTAGTTATAACTGGACCATTCCAGAATTAGATCAAGGGCAGTATAGTGTTCAGATTATATCTAAGGAAATGGTTAATATTTCTAATACAACTGGAAACTTCACAATAGGAACAGACCCATCAATTCCCTTTATTCAATCTAATCAGGTTTTCAATTATATCGAGGGTCAAGAAGCTAGATTCATAATAGGTACACTAGAGGCTTCTGACGATGTGGGAATTGAAAAATTTGAAATTGTATCAGGTAATAGTCAAGGATATTTTGAAATTTCTGAAATTGGTAAGATTATTCTAACAGACGAGGGGTTTACTTCGCCGGCAAATGACTTTGAAGAAGTCCCTAATGAATTTAACCTCTCAATTATGGCAACAGATGGAGATGGTAATGAATCTGATGCAGTTGAGATCATAATTAATGTTTTGGATACTGATGACGAACCGCCAACAATTGCAACAGGTCAATCCTTAACTTATTCGGAAGGTAGAAGTACCTCGTATCTTATTGGTCAAGTTCAAGCTGCGGATAATGTTGGTATTAGCTCTTTTGAAATCACCTCTGGGAATCAAAATAATTATTTTACCATTAATGATTCTGGTGAAATACGTTTAACCTCAGAAGGTGAGTCTTCCCCAGCAAATGATTTTAATCGAGAACCAAATGCGTTTACTATTAGAGTCAAAGCGTTTGACCAGTCTGAAAATGTCTCAGAAGAGGTTAATGTTGATCTGATAGTTGTTGAAGCAGATGATATTTCGCCAATCATTGAAGAGAATCAAAGTTTTAGTTACGAGGAAGGTCAATCTAGTAATTTTATTATTGGAAACATAGTGGCGTCTGATAATGTTGAAGTCACTCATTTCAGAATAAATTCAGGAAATAATAACAATTATTTTACTATTAATTCTTTAGGCGAGCTGAAATTAACCTCATCAGGTTCAGCATTAGATTCTGCGTCAAATGACTTTGAAAAAGATCCTAATGAATTCACATTATCTATATCGGCACTTGATGCAACTGGTAATGAATCTGATGCGGTTGAGATCATAATAAATGTTTTAGATACTGATGATGAACCGCCAACTATTGCAACAGATCAATCCTTTACTTATTCGGAAGGTAGAAGTACCTCGTATCTTATTGGTCAAGTTCAAGCTGCGGATAATGTTGGTATTAGCTCTTTTGAAATCACCTCTGGGAATCAAAATAACTATTTTACCATTAATGATTCTGGTGAAATACGTTTAACCTCAGATGGTGAGTCTTCCCCAGCAAATGATTTTATTCAAGAACCTAATACGTTTACTATTGGAGTCATGGCATTTGATCAGTCTGAAAACGTCTCAGAAGAGGTTAGTGTTGTTTTGATTGTTCAAGAAGATTCACAAAATGAGGAAGAATGTAGTCAGGAGGACATCTCTACTGGGGACTTATATGAACTAATTATAGTTAATGGCTTAGTCTTTGAGGTAGGTGATAATATTCTGATAAAAATGAAACATGATATATATAGTATGGGTCAAGCAAAGAATGTTTCATTGTATAAAAATGATGATAAAATTAAAGATTACGGTAATTGGTTAAATTTCCCAAGTAACGAGCGATCATTTATTATACCTGACGTAGATCCGTCAACCTGCTATAACATTAGAGTAACTAAAGAAGGTAGTTCTGTTGGAGATTCTGATGATGAAATTTATATTAGTGTATTGTTCGAAATAAGGAAATAATGTTTCGGTTATTACCTTTATTTACTCTACGGACCAATAAAGTGGAGCCGGAGGGAATTGAACTTATACAATCAATAGTTTATGTTTCAATCCTTAAAACTCAGATAAATATCAATAAATAAAAGGGTTTAGGGCATTTCGGTGATTTTGATCCAGTTGCATAATAATGCATATAATTGCCTTAAATCTTGATTTACCGTACATTTACCGTACAAATGCCAGGTTTAAAATTTCTTTATCGTTCTTCAAAAGTACGTGCACCTCTCACTGCTCGTCTTAGATTTCGTTTTGAGGGTAAAGACTATACTTTTGACTCTAAAACCAGCGTGATTGTATCTAAGTTATACTGGAATGAATATCATTCAAAGAAGAGAATAACAGACCCTCAAATCAAAAACGAGAAACTTAGGGTAGAGCAGGAGCTCAATATCATTGAAAAGAGGGTTATAGAAGCTTTCCACAGCGAAAACAAGCTGAATGTCAATAAGCTCTGGCTCCAGAATGTAGTTGACGATCGCTTAAGTAAGAAATGCTCTGGCTTATTTCTAGAAGTTATTGATTACTATATTGAAGCAAAGTCGAAAGAGCTTGCACCTTCATCGATAAAGACTTATCAGAAGGTTAGAAATAAGGTCAAAAAAATTGAAGACCATTATCAAAGAACCTATCTTATAGATCAAATTGATCGAACATTTTATGAGGATTTTATCACCTACTATCAATTACACAGTTATAGCGCTAATACAACGAAAAAGGAATGGAAATGTATTAAGTCCTTTGTCAACTTTGGTGCTGAAGAGCTTGATTTAACTGTGTGCCCCAACCTCAATAAGATTATTCTTAAAAGTGAAGAGACCGAAGACATTTACCTTACTCTCGAAGAGCTTGAGAAGATAAAACAGCTAGATCTTACTGGTAGGTTTGACAATGCAAGGGATTGGTTGATAATCTCTTGTTTTACAGCTCAACGGATTTCTGATTTTTCACTTTTTTCGACTGAGAATATTATTGATCATGATGGCCAAAAACTCTTGAGACTCAATCAGCAGAAAACTAAGAAAAATATCGTTTTGCCTATACTTTCAGAGGTTCAGTGTATACTTGATAAACGTAAAGGTTCTTTTCCCAGAAAAATAAGTAGTCAGAAATACAACGATTACATAAAGGAAATCTGCAAATTAGCTGGAATTACGGAGGTTGTCTACGGTGCCAAGAAGGTCAATATTGGAACAGATAAGAATCCAGTATATCGCAAGAAAAAGGGCAGGTATCCGAAGTGTGAGTTAGTTACCTCCCATATTGGAAGAAGGTCTTTCGCCACAAACTATTACGGAATAATTCCTACACCTCTTCTGATGTCTGCTACCGGACATAGTACCGAAAAACAGTTTTTGGATTATATCAAACGCGATCCCATAGATAATGCGCTTATGCTTGCTAAAATGCTTTCTTAAATGAATGTCAATGGATAGAATTCTGGTTATTAAAGACTTTAAAAAGGCCCTAGAGTCATCTGAATATTTTGATGGATATTCTTCTAATAAAAGAATTGACATAGAAAAGAAATTATTTCAACAACTCGAACTTTTAAATCAAGAGACTGATTGGGTCGCTGAGGTGGGAAGTATGGAAGAATTTATAGACTCCATTGCAACACTAGAAAATGACTTTTCCCTTCAAGATGGTGCAGACAAGAAGATGGTTCTCAAGATTATACTGGATAAACTAAAACGCCAGTCGAAAGATATCTTTGAAAAGCTAGGTCTATGGGAATACTGCAATCAGGAAAACTTTGAATCAGTTGTTGGTCTTCAGAACCAAAAGCTGGATTATCTGTTAGAGTCTTTTAGGATGATCGGTATTTACTGTGAAGGAGTTGGTAATATTCAAGATCTGGTTTACAAAGAATACCAGCTTATTGAATTAAGAAACGCTAATGACTCTATAACTTACTTAACTGAAGTAGAGAAAAGGAGTTACAAGCTAAAACTTGCAATACTTCATAGATTGGGTATCATTGATCATCTTCAAAAATTTGATTCTTTAAAAAATAACGACAGTGCAATGTCAAGGGTGTTAGCATCTTTCATGGGCGGTAAAAAGGATTCATATCAGCCTTACCTTAGCGCTGCGAAGAATAACCCAAGGTCTTCGTCTTCTCAGAACAACCCCTTATCTGCAAAGCTTATCGAAGAGGTTGAAGTCATATTAACAAGATTAGGTGTCAATTTAGATGAGTTAGAAGGTTAGTTAAAAATCCTTTTAACTAGTTACTAACTAACTCCTCTTTGCTGCAAAGAAAAATAATCATGCAGCAGATTTCAGTTACGCAGCTGTCTATAGAGGAGCTGATTGAAGAAGTCACCAGGCCTTTATTAACTAGAATCGAGGTTTTAGAGACTCGAATTTTAAAGAAAAATACAGAAACCCTCTGGACAAGAGAAGAGACGTCAGAACGTCTTAAAATCGATCTGTCAACACTTTCTAGATGGACAAAGCAAGGTAAGATTGCTGCACATTCAATAGGGGCTAGAATCTACTACAAGGAATCATCCATTCAAAATGCTCTTATCCTGCTTGAATCTTCAAAAAGAGTGGTACTATGATTGACTATATAAAGCTCAATAAGTACTTGACCGGAAAGGAAGTCGACCAACTAATAAATCGGATTGATTTCTACGGTTCGTTTAATAATTCTACTGCTGAATTGGTGAGTATATCTTCAAACGGTAAGAGAGTACGCCCTTATTTATTTGGATGGGAGAAAAATATGAAGATCAAACTTTACCCTAGTGGATGGCTTGAGGTGAGTGGAAGTCTTCATAAGCTGTTCAACGATGGAAAGCATAACTATAATAAGTTCTCAAAAAGAGATCTGATTGAAACGGTAAATAATTTGCAGTTAGTCCTTGGTATTGATCCTTGGGAGTTTAAAGTCAGTGGAATTGAATTTGGTGTGAACATAAAACCTCCCCTAGATACTAAGCGAATTATAACTAACGCTCTGATGTATAAGGGAAGGGTCTTTGAAACTAAGTTTCATAGTGATGAAGGTAATTACAAGCAAGTAGGACTGACAGAGTATAAAGTAAAGCTATATGACAAGAGGCTGCATTATGAATCTCAGGGATATCATGTTGGTGAAGAGGTGCTGAGATTTGAATTAAAGTATAATACTATGCGCAGAATAAACAGGTATAACATTCATCAATTAAAAGATATAAAGGAAAACATGCCTTATTTGATTGAGCCACTACTAAATGCCTGGGATGACATTTTGCTTTTCGACCCTACAATCGAACAAGAAGAGATGAAACTAAAGTACAACAACGTCAACTTTTGGTTGTCATTGATTGAGAGGAGTAGACGAAGTTATCTGTATGAGCTTAAAAAACTTCGAAATTATACGAAAGCCTATACCTCTGATATACAAGCTGAGGTAAGAAAGATTATGGAGGCTACGCTTAATGACCTGTTGTAGGTATTCAGAGTATATTAATAGATGAAAACAGACGAATCAACATTTTCTTTGCGCCTTTCATGGTAGTCAATAACTTTAGCTTACATGGTATCCTCTCATCTGTTAGCTAAATTTTCAGATGTGTTTTACTGCTGGGTTACCACAAATAGATCGCCTTCACAATCATTTATATATTTTAAATGATTTGATCGATTCGATTCTAAATCTTCTTCAAGTAGCTCACTGAAAATCCTGTTACGGAAGACGTTTCTTTTTCGCTCAAGTTTTCTTAGATTTCTTGTCGGAAACAAAACCGGTAATGGATGGGATTTAATGGGAAATTCTAGTACAAAATTCTAGCACAGGTTAAGTAGATTTAAAAATCCATTCAAATGTGTTTATTGTTAATAACTAAATCTTAGGATTTTTTAGATATTTTCTTGAGGTATTGAACAGAATATCCTGTGAGTTTAGATAGCTCCTCAATACTTTTTCCTTTATTTGACTTTGCGTATAGAATTTTCTTTCTTTCAAATTCAATTACCTTTCCTGGTGACTCCCCTAAAATGCTAACTAGTTTGCGATAAGAGATATTAAATTCATTCTGAATGGATATTAAGGTTACTGTTTCAATATTGTCCTTTAGAAATTTCACAATCATTTCCTTGGATAATACCTCATTTATTTGAATTGCTTTGGATCTACTTGTGAGTTTATAGATGAGAATTAAAATGATGGTAAATAAAACCGTAATTATACAATATAAGATCCATTGAAAGCCTGAAGATTTTTTTGGTTTTATTTCTTTACTCTCGTAGGTTTCAAAATCTTTTAAGGCCATTTTATAAAGGCCTGAAATAGAACCTGCCCAAATGGAATCTTGTATTACTTCTAGACTTTGTTTATTGAATTCCTCTGTGATAACTTTATCTAGTGCAATAGTTTTATTATCTAATCGAAATAATCCTTGGTCAGAGGTTAAAACTAGTTGGTCAGAAAGGGGCGTGATAGTGTGAAACCCAGCTGAATTCTCAACTATTTTTTCAATTTTACTATTTCTTATAATCCCTATTGATTGAGTACTCAAGAAGTAAATGTCTGAGCCATTCTGTATTT
>Ga0255772_10000718_pt1 | contig 32529 bp, 40 predicted proteins | sample 071ome_34_FD_179970 | JGI IMG/M metagenome (GOLD analysis project Ga0255772, IMG submission 179970) | Coastal salt marsh microbial communities from the Groves Creek Marsh, Skidaway Island, Georgia - 071411BT metaG (version 2) | ecosystem: Environmental > Aquatic > Marine > Intertidal zone >...
GTTGTGATCGCAGCTGTTAATGTTGTTTTACCATGATCCACGTGGCCAATTGTGCCGACGTTAACATGGGGTTTGGTACGCTCAAATTTACCTTTAGCCATAATATATTCCTTAAAAAATTACTCTTATCGTTAACAAAATCCTGGTGCCCATGGCGGGAATCGGACCCGCGACCTCTCCCTTACCAAGGGAGTGCTCTACCACTGAGCCACATGGGCGATTCCTTTAATTCTGGAGCGGGCGATGGGAATCGAACCCACGAGATCAGTTTGGAAAACTGAGGTTTTACCATTAAACTACGCCCGCTTTATCCTCCGAATACCCATGTAAAATCTGTCTTACAGAATTAAATGGTGGAGGGGGTAGGATTCGAACCTACGTACTCAGAGAGAACGGATTTACAGTCCGTCGCCTTTAACCACTCGGCCACCCCTCCCAACCGAACCCGAAATTATCCATTTAAATTATTGAAATGTCAAACAAAAATAAGGGTTTAAGAAGAATTTTTTATATTTTGTAGCAAAGCTGTGATTGAATATAAATGGTGCCGGATGTCGGATTCGAACTGACGACCTTCGCATTACAAGTGCGCTGCTCTACCAACTGAGCTAATCCGGCATTTGAAAGAACGATACTATAACAATTTTTTTATAAAAATTGAACAAAAATTTACTTGATTACTTTTAAATGGGAATTTTTATATGAGTTTTGTTTCGAGCTTTCATTGTTCGTGTTGACCTCAAAGAGAAGTCCATCCCCATCTTCTTTTGAAAATATTGCAGTTATTTCAATGTAATCAATGGACAAGTATTCTTCTATCCCATTAAATCTTGCTTTAAAAGATATATCATTCTCATTAAAAGAAAGTCCATTTGTTGCAGAAGCTGAAATGTTTAATGTTATTTCAGCTTCATTAATAAATTGAATTGGCACAACAGATTTACCATTTAGTCTGACGGTTAAGAGTGGTGTTGTATTTTCGTTTAAACACCAATCATATATAGCCTTTATAAGATAAGGTTTCTTTTTATCCATGTAAAATTGGATCTTAAAATGAATTATCTCATTGCTTTTTCAGCAGGTGTCATCGCCTCATCAAATAATGGACGACTAAATAATGAATCAGCATATTTCATTAATGGTTTAGCACTCGCGGGAAGTTTTATACCATAGTGGTCTAATCTCCAAAGTAATGGGGCCATTGCAACATCTAGCATTGAATATTCATCATATAAAAGATAAGGCTGCTTATTTAAAATCGGAACTAGCTGAAGTAGTCCTTCAGTGATAGTTTTAAGCGCTTTATTTTTTTTTGCAGTATCAGTTCCCTCCACATCCATCATGTGAATAAAGAGTTGGTTTTCAAAATCTTTCAAAAAAAGTCTTGCACGAGCTCGCATAATTGGATCAGGAGGCATCAACTGAGGATGAGGAAATCTCTCATCAATGTATTCATTAATGATATTAGGGTCTGTTAGCACTAAGTTACGCTCTATTAATACTGGAGAATCAACATATGGACTTAATGTTGTCAGCTCTTCTGGCTTATTATCCATGTCAACATCGATTACCTCGAAGTCCATGCCTTTTTCGAACAATACAATCCTGCATCTGTGACTTAGAGGATCAGTGGAATGTGAATAAAGTTTCATCATAATTATTTAACGTCTTTCCAAAATTCTTTTTTTAAATTAATTACTAAAATCAGTAGGATTAAGAGAAAACCTATGACGTAGTAACCTATTTTATGTCGTACTAGTTTTGCTGGCTCTGACATAAAAACCATATAGTTCGTTGTATCCAATACGAACTGATCGTATTCCTCAGTTGACAATAAACCGGGCTTGTTTAATTTTAGTTTGTTGTCTTCTAAGTTCTGAATACCTTGAAGCTCCCATAACACATGAGGCATTGCTGCATTTGGATACACCAAGTTATTCCATCCAAGCTCTCTTGAATCATCTTCATAGAAAGTTCGCAAGTAGCTATAGATCCAATCTTTACCTCGAGATCTTGCTGTTACAGTTAAATTAGGAGGGTTAGCTCCAAACCATTTTTTAGCCTCCGAGCTATCCATGTTAATATCCATTAACTCACCCGTTTTATCTGCAGTGAATAGCAAGTTCTCTTTAATAACATCATCGCTCAGGCCAATATCAGCCAACCTGTTGTATCTCATGTAATTAGCGCTGTGACAATTTAAACAATAATTAATGAAATTCCTTGCTCCTCTCTGAAGCGACTGTTCGTCATCTAGATTAATTTTTGCTTTATCTAAATGATAGGAGCTATCAGCCGAAAGAGTCACGCTAGAGTGAAAACTTACCAAAAGGCTAATTAAAATTGCTATAAATTTTTTCATTTGTTTGTCACTCTCTTCGGAACCGGTTTTGTCTTATCTTTCTTGCTATACCAAGGCATTAAAATAAAGAAAGCAAAATAGATGACGGTAAAAATCCTAGCAACAAATGTTGCCCAATCTAAACCCCCAAGAAGTGGAATAAATTTCGGCATTTGTCCCCATACATTTGATGGGACAGTCCCAAGATAACCAAGGACTAAAAAGCTAATTACAAAAGCAATAATCCACTTTTTATATAAGCTTCCCTTATACCTGATGGACTTAACTTTGCTTTTATCTAACCATGGAACTAAAAAAAGAATTAATACCGCTAAACCCATCGCAGCGACTCCAGGGAATTGGCTATTCAAAATAGGAGGAACGGCACGTAAAATTGAATAAAATGGAGTGAAGTACCATACAGGAGCTATGTGAGCTGGAGTCACAAGTGGATCTGCTGGAACAAAATTATTATGTTCTAAAAAGTATCCCCCAACCTCAGGCATGAAAAAAATAATAGAGGCAAATACAATCAAAAACACAGTAAGGCCAATTAAATCTTTAACCGTATAGTAAGGGTGAAATGGGATTCCATCTAGTGGAATACCAGTTTTCTTATCTTTATTTTCTTTGATTTCAATACCATCAGGATTATTAGAACCTACTGAATGTAACGCAGCCAGATGAAGAAAAATAAGGCCAGCTAGTGCAAGGGGGAGTGCGATCACATGAAAAGCAAAAAATCTATTGAGTGTTGCATCTGAGACGAGGTAATCGCCCCTAACCCATTCTGCTAAATCTGGACCAATAAAAGGAACGGTGGCAAATAGATTAACAATGACCTGAGCTCCCCAATAAGACATCTGACCCCATGGGAGTAAATATCCGAAAAAAGCCTCTGCCATGAGTAATAGAAATATTAGCACTCCAAATATCCATAACAATTCTCTAGGCTGTTTGTATGATCCATAAATAAGAGCTCTGAACATGTGCATATAAATGACAACAAAAAATAATGACGCCCCTGTTGAGTGCATATACCGAATCACCCAACCAAACGACACATCTCTCATAATGTATTCCACCGAAGCAAATGCATGAAGCGCATCTGGCTTATAGTGCATGGTGAGAAAAATTCCTGTCAAAATTTGCAGAACAAATAAGACAATAGCTAAAGCTCCAAAAAAATAAAGAAAATTAAAATTTTTTGGAGCGTAGTACTGAGTCAAGTGATTTTTAATAAAAGATGAGACAGGAAGTCTCTGATCAACCCAGCTCATAAATCCATTATTTTTTTGCATTATGCTTCATCCTTTGAGTCTTCGCCAATCAAAATAGTACTTTCATTAATATATTTATGAGGAGGAACTACTAAATTTGTCGGCGCAGGAGAGCCCTTATACACTCTTCCAGCAAGATCAAATTTTGACCCATGACATGGGCAGAAAAAACCACCAGACCAATCATCCCCCATATCTCCTTTTGGCTCTATTTTGGCCGATGGTGAACAGCCAAGATGTGTGCATATGCCAACCACAACTAACATATCAGACTTAATCGAACGTGTTGGGTTTTGACAATACTTAGGTTGTTGTGAGGTGACCTTAAGATCTGGGTCTGCCAGGTTTTTATCTAACTGGGGAAGTGTTTTAATCATCTCATCAGTTCTATTTAATACCCAAACAGGCTGTCCCCTCCACTCCGTGGTAATTAACTCACCTTTTTTAATTTTTGAGGTATCAATCTCCACAGAAGCTCCAGCAGCCTTAGCCTTCTCACTTGGAGACATACTTGAAAGAAAGGGAATTCCAGCTGCCGCTACCCCAAGTCCACCAGTAAGTGCAGTAGCTGTTAACAAAAATTTTCTTCGGTCTTTGTCAAAACCTTTATCTTTTTTCGACATTAATTTCCTTTTGAGAAATGTAAATTCAGAATTGAGGGACTATTATACAAAATTTGACTCACTTAATTCAACCAGTTTGTGAAAGTGGTTTATTTTGTAACTAACTTAGATAAAATTAAACCTAGCTCAAATAATAAAATCATTGGTAATGCTAAAAATATTTGCGATAAAACGTCGGGTGGTGTGAGTATAGCAGCTAAGATAAATGAAAAAACATACAAATAAGGTCGTGCTTTTTTAATCTTAGATATATTAATAATTTTTAACTTAACCAAAAAAATTACAATAATTGGTATTTGAAAAGCAATGGTAAATGCAAAAATTAAATTTACTAAAAGTTCTAGATAAAAGTTAATATCAATTTTTAAATTCAATCCATTAGGAGCAAAGTTCATAAAAAAATTAATGATTTCAGGAAATACAATATAAAAACAAAATAAGAATGCTGTAAAAATTAAAACAGTGCTGATTAAAAATATTTTTTTTGTAAAACTTTTTTCTTGCTCATACAAACCTGACTTAATAAAAAACCACAGCTCAGCAATTAAGTAAGGAAAGGTCAGGTAAAACGCTGATAAAAATGAAAGCTTCATAGGTACAATAAAAGTTGATAATAATTGTGTAGCGATTATTTCACCGCCAAAAACTTCAAGACCTGCTAATAGAGGATCAGAAAAAAAATCATATATAACTTGATGATTATAAAAGAAGAGCGAAAAAAATATTGAAAAAACAATAAGCACCCTTAACAGAAGTTTTTTAAAAATAAAAAAATGACCCAGAAAGCTAAATTTATTTTTCATTCTTTGAAAGGATTTCTTTTTCAATTTTTTTTAACTTCTTAAATGTCTCCTCACGAAAAATTTCTTCTTTAACATTAAAAAATAGATGGTTAATTTTTTTTAAAATTGTTCCAAGATAATGAGAAATTTTTGGAATATTTTTTGGATTAACGAATAATACAAAAACAACGATAACAATAATAAATTCAGAAAAAGATATATCAAACATTATTTATCTTTTTTATCCGACTTATCAGACATGCCCTCTTTAAAATTTTTAATAGCTGCTCCAAGATCTTTACCAATATTTTTTAATCTTCCAGCACCAAATATAATTAATACAACAACCAAAATAATTAGTAATTCTTTAAAACCTGGCATTCTCAATCTCCTTATATTTTTTTGAGCTGACTGCTACCACCATACACATGGAAGTGTATATGAAACACTTCTTGACCTCCGCTGGCGCCAGAATTAATCATCGTCCTAAAGCCATCCAAACCGCTCTCTTTGGCAAGCTTAGTTCCAAGCATAAGCATCCTGCCAAAAATTCCTGAATCAATTCCATCTTTTTCAGCAGAGATTAGGTTTTCAATATGTTGTTTAGGAATAATCAAGATATGGACTTTGTCTATTGGCTTAATATCATTAAAAGCTAAAAATTCATTGTCTTCATATACGATAGTTGCGGGAATTTCTTTATTGATAATTTTGCAAAAAATACATGAAGTCATCACTTACTCCTGTTTGCTTTTTCCTCTAATCCAGACATACTAGATCTTCTCTCAAGCTCTTCAACAACCTCTTTTAAGCTGATTGATTTTTCTGATAACAACACGAGAAGGTGATAAAGAACATCAGCTGTCTCATTTATTATGTTGTTCCTATTATTTTGATTGGACGCAATAATTAGCTCAATTGATTCCTCGCCAAATTTTTTTTGAATCTCTTCAATTCCTTGAGAAAATAGTTTCGCTGTGTAAGAAAGTGACGGGTCACTATCTTTTTTGCTTTGTATTAATTGTTGTAATTGCTCCAGCTCACTCATGGCTTTATTTCTTATAAATTAAATTTGGGTCTTTCAAAACTTCTTCAACAATATTTATTGTATCTCCATTATTAGCAATTTCATTATAAAAACATGAATTCCTTCCTGTATGACATGATATACCTCCCTTTACATTAACTCTAATGAGCAATGAATCAAAGTCACAATCTATAAAAATGCTAACCACGTCATGAAAATTACCTGACTCTTCTCCCTTAAGCCAAATCTTATTCCTAGATCGGGAATAAAAATAACATTGTTTAGCTTCAATAGTCTTTGATAATGCTTCTTTATTCATCCAAGCCATCATGACAACCTTCATCGTATTATTGTCCTGAAGTATGGCGGGCACCAAACCCTGATCATTCCATTTTATTTGATCAAACACATTCATCATCTAACCTCAATCTTTTTTTGACGCATATGATTTTTAGCTTCCGTTATAGTGTATTCACCAAAATGAAATATGCTAGCTGCTAAAACTGCATCGGCTTTACCTTCTATTATGCCATCAACAAGATGATCTAAATTGCCAACACCACCGGAGGCAATAATTGGAACATCCACTTCTGATGAAATGGCAGCATTCAATTCATTGTCAAAACCAGATTTGGTTCCATCTTTATCCATACTGGTTATTAGCAATTCACCCGCACCTCTTCTCACCATCTCTTTTGCCCATGAAATAGCATTTAAACCTGTTGGATTTCGGCCACCGTGAGTAAAAATCTCCCAATCGTTTCCAGTTTTTTTTGCATCAATGGCTACAACAATACATTGAGAACCAAACCTTTCCGCTGCATTGGATACAAGTGATGGGTTATTTATTGCTGCAGTATTAATACTGACCTTATCTGCTCCCGCATTTAAAAGTCTCCTTATATCATTTACAGCCCTGACCCCTCCGCCGACTGTTAAAGGAATAAATACCTGTTCGGCAACACGCTCAATAATTCCAAGAATCAAATCTCTATTATCTGAACTTGCAGTGATATCAAGAAATGTTAATTCATCAGCACCTTGGTCATTATATTTTTTTGCGATTTCTACCGGATCGCCAGCATCAATCAAGTCGACAAAATTAATGCCCTTAACAACTCGGCCATTTGTAACATCAAGACAAGGAATAATTCTTTTCGCTAACAATATTTTATCCCGTCAGTTGCTCAGCTAGTTTATTAGCTTCACTAAAATCAAGAGTCCCCTCATATATTGATCTTCCCGCAATCACTCCTTTAATTCCAACGTTAGCTACTGCACATAAATTTTCGATATCTTTAATGTTTGATAATCCTCCGCTAGCGATAATTGGGACATTTCCTCGCTCGGCTAACTCAACTGTTGCATCAATATTGATTCCTTCTAACATGCCATCCCGTCCAATATCTGTATAAATTATAGAAGCCACTCCATAATCCTCAAATTTTTCAGCCATCTCAAATACCGTATGGCCTGTCATCTTAGCCCACCCATTAATTGCCACTTCACCATTTTTTGCATCTAACCCAACAATAATTTGTCCTGGAAATGCAAAGCATGCCTCATGCAAGAAACCTGGGTTAGTTATTGCTGCTGTACCGATAATAACTGAATCAATCCCTGCATTAATTAAGCTCTCAACGGTATCTAAATTTCTGATGCCGCCTCCAAGCTGGATGGGAACTTCTCCCATCTCTTGAATTACTTCACGAATCACTGGTAAATTTTTTTGTTGGCCTGCAAAAGCTCCATCCAAGTCAACTAAATGAAGTCTTTTGGCGCCCTTTAATTTCCAGTGGGCGGCCATTTCTGCAGGATGTTCTGAAAATATGGTTGCCTGGTCCATTAAGCCCTGTTTAAGACGAACACACTTACCTTCTTTTAGATCAATCGCAGGAATTACTTGCATAACTTAAACTTTCCATCTTGTAAAATTTTGTAATAATTGGAGCCCAGCCTGAGAGCTTTTTTCTGGATGAAATTGAACTGCAAAAATATTTTCTTTACTGACAGCACAACAAAAAGGCTTCTCATAAACACATTCCCCAGCGACAAGGTCTCTGTTTTGTGGTTGAACATAATAGCTGTGTACAAAATAAAATCTTTCATTATTAGAAATGCCATTCCACATAAAATGATTTTTAGGGCGATGGACTTTATTCCAACCCATGTGAGGTACCTTGTTAAAATGATTTTTAGGTTTAAATTTTATGACCTTTCCATCAATAATCTCTAAACCCTTAATATTCCCCTCCTCAGAGAAGTTATTCAACATTTGTAAACCGATGCATATTCCCAAAAATGGCTTATTCCTTGCTGCATCAATTACCGATTCAGTTAAATTTCTTTCAGATAGCTCCCTCAGACAATCAGGCATCGCTCCTTGTCCAGGAAATACTACTCTATCAGCTGCCTGTATTAAACTTGGATCAGAAGTGACTAAAATTCTTTGATTAGGTGATACTTTTTTAAATGCATTAAATACAGATCTTAAATTACCCATCCCATAATCAACAATTGCAATCATTGATTTTGCTATAAAGCCCCTTTAGTTGATGGTAATTGGTCAGCCTGTCTTGGGTCAATGGTGAGAGCCATTCTTAGGGCTCGAGCAAATGCCTTAAAGATTGTCTCCACCTGATGATGAGCATTATCTCCTCTAAGGTTATCAATATGTAAGGTAATTAATGCGTGATTGACAAAACCCTGAAAGAATTCATAAATCAAGTCAACATCAAATTCCCCGATCAATGCTCTTTTGAAATTAGCATTTAATTCGAGGCCTGGTCTGCCGGAGATATCCACCACAACTCTAGACAGTGCTTCATCCAATGGCGCGTAACAGTGGCCATATCGAGTAATACCTTTTTTATCACCAACTGCCTTGGCAAAAGCTTGCCCTAAAGTAATGCCAATATCTTCGACCGTATGGTGTGCATCAATATGTAAATCGCCCTTAGCCTGTACCTCAAGATCAATTAATCCATGACGCGCAATTTGATCAAGCATATGATCCAAAAAACCAATTCCTGATTCTAATTTGGAAATACCTGTGCCATCTAAATTCAAATTAATTTTGATTTGGGTTTCTTTGGTATTGCGCTCTACTGAAGAATTTCTACTCATAATGTCTCGTAATTATTTTTAAACAAATTTTAACTTATATTAAACAAATTATTTCAATGGTTTATTATTTTTTTTAGCTCATCAAGAAATAAATCCATTTGTTGATCAGTCCCTATTGTAATTCTTAAAAAATTTTTCAATTTTTCAGGCTTATGAAAATATCTTATCAAAACACCAACATCTCTTAATTGAGAGTAAATTATATTTGCAGATAATGGCGATGGGGGGTGAGCAAAAATAAAATTGCCACCAGATGGTAATACAACAAATTGAAGACTTTCTAAAGCTTTTGTAAAACTATTTCTTGTATCAATAATTTTTTTACACGTCTCATTAAAGTAGCTATCTTCTTGAAAAGAGGTCACAGATGCTTTTTGGGCAATTCTATCTAGAGGGTAAGAATTAAAGCTATTTTTTATTCTTATCAATCCATCAATCAAACTGGCATCCCCAACCGCATAACCAACCCTTAGTCCTGCCAGAGATCTGGATTTTGACATCGATCTTGTGATCAATAAATTTTTATATTTTTTGACTAAATTCACAGAGGAGTCTGTTCCAAAATCAACATAGGCCTCATCCACAACAATGATGGATAATGGATTTTCTTGCACAAAACTTTCTATTTTTTTTCCGGAGATTGGAATACCTGTTGGCGCATTTGGATTAGGAAAAATGACTGCTGCATTTTTGTTGTGGTACAAAGATAAATCTATTTCAAAATCATCATTTAATGCAATTTGTTGATAACTAATATCAAATAACTTCGCGTAAACCGGATAAAAACTGTAAGTGATGTCAGGAAATAGCAAATTCTTTTTATTTTTGAAAAAACCATAAAAAATAAAAGCCAAAATCTCATCAGAACCATTGCCAACAAAAACATTAGATATATCGACATCATGGTACCTTGCAATTGTACTTCTTAAAATATTAGACTCTGGATCTGGGTATAGATTTATTCGGTCTGCTCCATGATTTTGGATCTCTTCGATAACTTTGGGTGATGGTGGGTAAGGATTTTCATTTGTATTTAATTTTAATCTTATCTCACTTTGAGGCTGTTCACCTGGGATATAGGGATCTAAATCTTTAACAAAATGGCTCCAAAATTTACTCATCAGATTTAACTCTATAATCAGCAGACCTAGCATGAGCGAATAATCCCTCACCCTCAGCCATTACTGATGCAATTTTTCCCAGAGTTGATGCTCCTCTGGATGACAGATTAATAATGCTTGATCTTTTTTGAAAGTCATATACACCTAAAGGTGAAGAAAATCTTGCCGTTCTGGAAGTGGGTAATACATGATTCGGTCCAGCACAATAATCTCCAACAGATTCACAAGTATTAATTCCCATAAAAATAGCGCCTGCATGATTAATATTTGTTAGCAACAATTCAGGATCTTGCACAGATAATTCTAAATGTTCTGGTGAAATATAATTTGACACCTCGGCCGCTTCATCTAAATTATTAACCTCAATAAACAATCCTCTATTTTGAAGTGAAGTAGAGATAATCTCTTTTCTTGGCATTGTATCTATCAACTTATTAATACTAAACATGACTTTTTCAAAGATACTCGGATCAGATGATATGAGAATTGCTTGAGCTAACTCATCATGTTCAGCCTGAGAAAATAAGTCCATCGCTAACCAGTCTGGATTTGTCTTTCCATCAGTAATGACTAAAATTTCTGAGGGGCCAGCAATCATATCGATGCCTACTGTTCCAAAAACCACCCTCTTAGCCTCTGCAACATATGCATTCCCAGGGCCAACAATTTTATCAACCTGAGGAATTGTGTTGGTACCATAAGCCAGTGCGGCAATAGCTTGTGCACCGCCAATAGTAAATACTCTATCAACATTAGCCACGTAAGCTGCTGCTAAAACTAATGCATTTCTATCACCATTTGGTGTTGGTACAACCATGACAAGATTTTTTACACCTGCAACTTTTGCAGGGATTGCATTCATTAAAACTGAAGAAGGATATGATGCTTTACCACCAGGAACGTATAGTCCAACTGAATCCAGAGCTGTAATTTTCTGACCAAGAACGGTCCCATCTTCTTCTTGATAGCTCCATGAGTCTTGCACTTGTTTTTCGTGATAATTTTTAATTCTTTGTGCAGATTCATTAAGAGCATTTTGTGTTGAAATGTCTAATGAATCATAAGCTTCCTTAAGAATATTTCTTGGGAGTTCTAGATCGGTTGGATTCGTTAAATCCAACTTATCAAATTTTTGTGTAAATTCTAAAAGTGATTGATCACCATTAATTTTTACAGCTTGAACGATATCTTTTACTGTTTGTTGTATTTGAGTGTTATCTTCTTCATCAAAAGATAATGCACTCTTTAAAGACTGATAAAAATCTTTATCGGATAGCTTTAAGGTTTTAATTTTCATTTGACGCTATTTTTAATTGCATTAATGATTGGTTGTATTTCATCAAATTTTAACTTTAATGATGCTTTGTTAACGATAAGCTGGGATGAAATATCAGAAATTTTTTCATAATCAACCAAATTGTTCGCTTTTAAGGTCTGTCCTGAACTCACCAAATCAACAATCAAATCACTCATTGAAACAAGAGGAGCTAATTCCATGGATCCGTAAAGCTTAATAACATCGATATGAATTCCCTTTTGAGCAAAAAATTCTTTAGTAATTTTTGTGTATTTGGTTGCCACCTTTAATCTTGATCTTTGCTGCATAGCTTTTTGATAGTCATAACTCTTTGGTCCGGCAACCATCATTTTGCATTTAGCAATTTTAAGATCACATATTTGATAAAGATTGGCAGAATCAAACTCATCCAAAACATCTTTTCCGGCAATGCCTATATCTGCTCCTCCACATTCCACATATGTTGGCACGTCTGACGCTCGAACAATTAATAATCTAATATTTTCATTATTTGTATTTAAGATTAATTTTCTGGATGTTTCAGGATTTTCTTTACACTCTATCCCAGCCCCTTGAAGTAAGGGAAGTGTCTCTTGAAATATTCTTCCTTTAGATAATGCAATTGTTAACATTTAATTCAATCTTTCAACTTTAGCGCCAAGCTTATTTAATTTTTCTTCAATTCTCTCATAACCTCGGTCCAAGTGGTAGATTCGCTCAATAATTGTCTCCCCTTTAGCGGCTAAACCAGCAATCACAAGTGAGGCTGAAGCTCTTAAGTCAGTCGCCATCACATTAGCTCCATCAATGGCTTGAACACCCTTCACAAAAGAAGTGTTTCCTTTAACATCAATATTAGCTCCCATTCTTGCCAATTCTTGGACATGCATAAATCGATTTTCAAATATCGTTTCAGTAATTTCTGATGGGCCATTCGCGAGAACATTAATTGCCATGAACTGAGCCTGCATGTCAGTTGGAAAAAGTGGATAAACCCCCGTTCTTATATTCACAGGAAGTATTGGCTGGTTTTCTTTTTTAATTGTGATCTCTGCCGATGCCTCAATTACATCAGCGCCCGTTTGCTTGATCTTTTCAATAATAGATTCCATTTTTCTGGGGTCAACATTTCTTAACTTAACCTCTCCGCCACTGACAACAGTTGCAGCCATATAAGTTCCCGCTTCAATTCGATCAAACATTACCTTATATCTTGTTCCACTCAATACATCAACACCCTCAATTTCAATGACATCACTTCCTAAGCCTTTAATTTTGGCGCCCATGCCAATTAAAAGATTACCCAAATCTTCTACTTCAGGCTCTCTCGCTGCATTCTCAATAAATGTTTTTCCATTAGCCAAAGATGCTGCCATCATGATATTTTCAGTGCCCGTTACACTCACTTGATCCATAAAAATTTTTGTACCTATAAGTTTTTTATTAGGTAAATGTTCTGTGCTGGCATCAATATATCCATTATGGATGGAAATTTTAGCCCCCATTTTCTCTAAGGCTTGAATATGCAAATCTACGGGACGAGCTCCAATTGAACAACCACCAGGCAAAGAGACATGGGCTCGCCCAAATCTTGACAACAAAGGGCCCAAAACCAGTATCGATGCTCGCATCGTTTTCACTAAATCATAAGGAGCTTCAGTTTTAGTAATATTGTTGGCTGTTAGCGATACATTTTCATCAGACCGCTGAACGCTGACTCCTAAGAAGTCTAACAATCTAATGGTTGTATCGATGTCCTTTAGTTTTGGGACATTTGAAATATGAAGCTGTTCGCAAGATAGAATGGAAGCAATTAAAATCGGTAAAGCGGCATTTTTAGCTCCAGATATTTCTACTTCGCCATAAAGAGGAAAACCTCCCGTTATTTTTAACTTATCCAACTTGTTCCAGTAACTGTTTTAACTCGCCTGATTCAAACATTTCTCTCATAATATCAGCGCCCCCTACAAACTCTCCATTTACATAGAGTTGAGGTATAGTTGGCCAATTAGAAAATACCTTTACACCCTCTCTTATTTCATTATCTTCTAAAACATTATTGGTCGTATACTCGACGCCCACATGATCAAGAATCTGACAAGCCATTCCTGAAAAACCACATTGAGGAAATTTTCGATCCCCTTTCATAAATAACATCACTTTATTTTCATCAATCATACTTTTTATTTTTTCTTGAGCGCTCATTTATTTATTCTCCTTTAATTTGATCCCATTCAGATAGATCGTACAGTTTTAGTGATAACGCATGTATCTTTTCGTTCATTAAATCTCCAAGAGATTTATATACCAACTGATGCCTTTGGACTCGATTTAAATTAAGAAACTCATTGCTAATTACAAGCGCCTCAAAATGTGCTCCATCATCGCCCATAACATTTATATGGTGACAATCAATGCCTTTTTCAATTACCTTTTTTATTTCATCTTTATGCATGATTATCCTCTTAATTTATATCCTGTTTTTAAAAGCCGAATTGATATGCTGGCAAGTATTATAAAAAAAGTTAGAACAATCGTCATGCTTATGTATGGTGAGATATCAGATTGCCCAAAAAATCCATAACGGAATCCATCAATCATATAGAAAAATGGATTAAATTTTGAAATGCTTTGCCATATTGGTGGCAAAGAATGGATCGAGTAAAAAACGCCCGATAAAAAAGATAATGGCATAATTACAAAATTTTGGAAGGCTGCCATTTGATCAAATCTGTCAGCCCAAATTCCAGCTAAAATACCAAAAGTACCAAGTAATGCTCCACCTAAAATTGAAAATGAAACAATGAACCATGGATGCATTAATGGTAAATCAATATAAATTATTGCTAGCAAATAAATGGCAAGGCCAACAAATAAACCTCTAACGATTGATGCAATCAAGAAGGCAACAAAAAATTGCATGTAAGTTAATGGGGTTAAAAGAATGAATACAATATTACCCATAACTTTGGACTGGACTAAGCTTGAAGAACTATTTGCAAATGCATTTTGCAATAAAGACATCATTATTAATCCAGGAATCAAAAATGCACTGTATGGCACTCCTTCATAAACCTCTGTCCTGCTATCCAGGACATGAGAAAAAATAAGTAAATACAAGATCCCGGTAATGACTGGCGCTGCAACTGTTTGAAAGACAACCCTCCAAAATCTCAACAACTCTTTTTTCAAAAGAGTCCATGCGCCTTTTAATTGTATTTTCCAATGAATCATTTTTTTGTAATTTGTAAAAATACCTTTTCTAGATCAGGCTCAGTGGTTTGAATATCAAAAAAATTAATTTTATTTTTTTTTAATAACGTAATAATACTATTTAATTCATCAATTTTTTCTAATGTAATTGTTAACATTTCTTCCTCAATCAATACATCAAATCCATTCAATATTTTTAGTATTTTTTGTTTATCTTTTCTATCAATTTTAATATTTAAATTCTTAGATGAATTATTTCGAATTAACTTTTTTGTATTGTCCAGCGCAACTAATTTGCCATAATTGACCATAGCTATTCGACCACATAAATTTTCTGCTTCTTCAAGATAATGAGTAGTCAAAACAATGGTGTGACCTTTCGAATTTAATTCCTTCATAAATGTCCAAAGCTTTTGTCTCAATTCGACATCCACACCTGCAGTAGGCTCGTCTAAAACAATAATTGGGGGTCGATGAGCTAAAGCTTGAGCAATCAAGGCTCTTCTTTTCATTCCTCCTGATAGCTTTCTCATATTTGTCGAAGCTTTCTCTTGAAGATCTAGTTTTTCTAAGATCTCATCAATCCAATCATAATTTTCTTTGCCTTTGCCAAAATATCCAGCCTGAAATCTCAACATTTCACGTACATTGAAAAATGGATCAAATACTAATTCCTGAGGAACAACGCCTAAAGAATGTCTAGCTTCTTGATACTGCTTTTCTACATCAAAACCCATTGCCTTTATTGTTCCAGATGTCGGCTTAACAATCCCCGCCAACATATTAATCAGGGTTGATTTCCCTGCACCATTTGGACCAAGGAGACCAAAAAATTCGCCTTGTTCGATCGATAAATTAATCCCTTTGACAGCTTCAAAAGAACCATAGGTTTTTTTTATGTTTTTAAAAACAATTGCTTTTTTCATTTTTATTTTATGAGTTACTTAAGGTAATTCTGGACCTCATACAATGAGGCAAGATTCAGTAAGTTTTTAGGTATGTTAATTAGCGTAACAGATTGATTTGATAAATTAGCTTTTCTCTTTATTTCAAATATAAAACTCAGTAACGAGGTATCTATATTTTGTAATTTTGAAAAATTTAAAGTAATCGGCTGCTTAATTACAATTTTATTTAACTGATTGATATGGTTAGGAATCTCTGCAAAAGTATAATCGCCATTAAACATCCATGTATTTTGACTAATTTCCATCAGTCGCCTTTGTTGTTTTTTTCTGCTAGTTTTGAAATTAATGAATCTATTCCATTATTTTTTATTTCACTAGCAAATTGAGACCTGTAGTTAGTCACCAAACTCACCCCTTCAATCACAATGTCAAACACCTTCCATTGATCATCTTTTTTAGCCAAGGTGTAGTCGACAGAGATGGGTTGTGCTCCATCCTGAATAATCTGGGTTTTCACTGTTGCTTGTTTGTCGGTTGGTTCCATTCGCATTGGTTTAAAATCAATTTGTTGGTCTTTATATTTTCCCAAAGCAACCGCATATGTTCTAAGTAACATGGTTTTAAATTCTGATTTAAATTGTTGCTGTTGATCCTCATTAATCTTTCTCCATGCTTTTCCTAGGACAAGCATTGAAATACGATCTAAATCAAAATTCGGTAAAATTTTTTCTTCAGCCAATTGATAAATTTTTTCTTTATCTTGTTGTATTGAGTCATCTGACTTCAAAACGGCTAAAACATCATCAGCAGTTTTGTGAACTAACTCTAAAGGGCCGTCAGCTGCCATTGTTGTAAATGAAATTAAGATAAAAAAACTTAAAAGAAATGATTTAAATAACTTCATTTATTCTTCCTCCTTTGATGCTTGATTATAAAGAAACTGACTGATGAGCTTCTCCAGGACAACTGCATCTTGAGTTTGTATAATTTTGTCATTCGCTTCAAGATTGTCTGGATCACCTCCAGCTTCAAGACCTATATATTGCTCACCCAAAAGACCTGCTGTATAAATATTGGCAAAAGTATCTTTTGGAAAAACATACCTCTCATCAATACTCATCGTAACGATAGCCTCGTAAATTTTTGTATCAAACACAATTGAATCAACACGACCCACTACTACACCAGCTGATTTTACAGGTGCTCGTGGTTTTAAGCCTCCTATGTTTTCAAAATTTGCAGTGACATAGTAAGTGGTCTTTATATCATTAGATGTTAAGTTGCCAACCTTCATTGCAAGGCCCATCAAAGCTATTAGCCCAAGTGCAACAAATATTCCGACCCATGCATCTAATTTAATTCTATCCATAAAAATCTCCCAACCTATACCGTTAGCATAAATGAAGTTAACACAAAATCCAATCCAAGGACGGCTAATGACGATGTCACTACTGTTCTAGTTGTTGCACGACTAACCCCTTCAGCAGTCGGCGGTGCATCATAACCTTCAAAGAGAGCGATAATTGTACATGCGATTCCAAAAACCACACTCTTGATAAAACCATTCACAATATCGTAATTAAAGTCAACGTTAGCTTGCATTTGTGACCAAAATGCTCCCTCATCCACACCAATCAACGGAACTGCAACAACATATCCACCTAAAACACCCACCATCGAAAAAATTGAAGCAAGGAGTGGCATCGTAATAATCCCTGCCCAGAAACGAGGTGCCACAATTCTAGCCACCGGACTAACGGCCATCATCTCCATTGCCGATAATTGTTCAGTCGCTTTCATTAATCCAATTTCTGCAGTAATCGCGGTTCCAGCCCGGCCAGCAAAAAGTAATGCTGTGACGACAGGTCCTAATTCTCTCACAAGTGCTAAAGCCACCAGAACTCCAATAGCTTCAGAAGATCCATATTTTTGTAATGTGTAATAGCCTTGAAGGCCTAATACCATGCCAACAAAAAATGCAGACACGACAATAATGACCAAGGATAAAACACCGGTGAAATAAATTTCTCTAATCGTGAGATTAAATCTTTTAAAACTGTCAGATGAATAACTGATTATGCTGAAAAATAATCTAGTTGCTGCGCCCAAGCGAGTTATTTTTGATCGAATTGCAGCCCCAATTTTTTCAAAAAAATTTAACATCTATAACCTCAGATCCCTTAAATAATCATTAGCTTGATAATGAAATGGAACAGGGCCGTCTTTTTGCGAATGAACAAATTGTTTCACAAAAGGAAGTTGAGATTTTTTAAGATCACTTGGCGATCCTTCAGCGGCCACAATTCCATCAGCAATAAAATAAATATAGTCCGCAAATGCAAAAGTTTCGGTGACATCATGAGTTACAATAATTGATGTTGCTCCAAGAGCATCATTGAGCGTTCTGATTAAATCACATATAACGCCCATTGAAATTGGATCAAGTCCTGCAAAGGGTTCGTCATACATAATGATATCTGGATCTAATGCGATAGCTCTTGCAAGAGCCACTCTTCTTGCCATACCTCCAGATAATTCAGTTGGCATTAGTTGATTTGCTCCACGAAGTCCAACCGCATTCAGTTTCATGAGGACTAGATCTTTGATAATTTCTTCACTTAAGTTTGTGTGCTCTCTAATCGGAAACGCCACATTTTCAAAGACACTTAAGTCACTAAAGAGGGCTCCATGCTGGAACAACATTCCCATTTTTCGTCTGAGTTCATAAATACCTTTTCGACCTTGTTTATGAACTATTTGTCCGTCTACTTCAACATGTCCCGAAGTTGGTTTGATTTGGCCTCCAATTAACCTCAGTATTGTGGTTTTTCCGCAGCCACTGCCCCCCATAATGGCAACAACTTTGCCACGATGAAAATTCATGTTAATTTTTTTGTGGATTTGTCTTTCGGCATAACCGAAAGCGAGATCTTTAATTGAGACGATTAAATCTTTCTGCATAGTCTAGATATTTTACATTATTTTAAATTTGAAAACTTATATGCTTAAAGTTCTCCATAAGAATGTAATCCTGATAGAAATAGGTTGACACCAATGAAAGCAAAGGTAGTTATGAGCAATCCAATGACAGACCACCAAGCTAATATATCTCCTCGTAAACCCTTAACCAATCTTAAGTGAAGCCATGCAGCATAGTTAAGCCAAACAATGAGTGCCCAGGTTTCTTTTGGATCCCAAGACCAATAACCGCCCCATGCTTCTGCCGCCCAGATGGCTCCTAAAATAGTTGCAATCGTAAAAAAGATAAACCCAATAGCGATCGATTTGTACATTAAATCTTCCATTACGTATTCACTTGGTAAAATATTTTTTATCAAAGATTGATTTCTTAACAAATAGGCTACCGCAATCATTGCGGATATTGAAAAAGCTCCATAGCCAATAAAATTTGTTGGGACATGAATTTTCATCCAATAAGATTGCAGTGCAGGCACAAGAGGCTGAATCGCATCTGCATTTTTCGCAAAGGTGTACCACAAAATGAAGGCAACAGCTGCATTAATGATGATTAAGACAAAGCTGCCTAACTTTTTAGTTTGCGACTTTTGCTCATAATAGAGATACATTGCCCCTGTAATTAAACAGAATAAAACAAAAACCTCGTACAAATTACTAATGGGAATATGACCCACATCAGGACTAATAAGGTATGACTCATACCATCTTACCATCAGCCCAGTAAAACCAGTTGTCAAAGCTATCCATGAAAAATTTGATCCTAAATTCGCACTAAATTGATTCGATTTAATTGATGAATATAAATAGGATGCCAGACTCAGCGGGAAAAAAAATGTCATCCACATGATCATTGATTGACTTGACAAAAAATATCTCAAGAAAAAATTTGTCTCCTGCATTTGAAGATCATTTTGAAAGATCATTACAGCAACAATAGTCAAAAAGAATATCGCTAAAAATAATTTTCTAAAAGAACTCCAAAAATAACCAAGCCATATAAAAACTGGGACTGAGAAAACAAGAATTGCTACTTCGTATGCATCCATAAATTCCCTGAAATTAATAAAACTATATATTCCTGAAAATAAAATAGATAAGATAAATAATACATTTAGGATCATTACTATTCCTTAGCCTTAAATTTTTCTGTCAAATTTTTACAATAATTATCGAAGTCAATGTGTTCGCGATTTGAGGCCATCGCCACAGCATAACTCCTCGGTGATTTTCGAATTAACCATAATCGAACTTCTTGGACATAAATCATACAAAAAATTCCAATCACTAGAAATAAAGATCCAATATACACCCATATTTTCCCTGGATCTTTGGTTAATTGCATTCCACTGGCATAGATTTTTTCATATTCGTTCAAAATGAGAAATGGGCTGTCGCCATAAAAAAAACTGTCACTATATGCATTTAAAGCATCTTGGAAAAAATCATTTTCTACTGTGTTATTGATTATTAATTGCTGATTCATCGATTCAGCAAGAAAGTAAATGATCTTAATATAAGAATCTGCAACGGACTCTTGATTTTCCAGCGCAACTGTATCTTCAATCATTGCTGCAAGGCCAGAATAACCACTATTCAAATAAACATTAAATATATCTTGAGTATTTTTTTTAAAATTCTCTTTTGCCTCAACACTATTGAGAGAACTTGCTTGGTCAGCAAGTATGTTTATATTTTTAAGTAATAATTCTTCTGATCGAATATTTTTTAAAAACGTTTGATAGCCTTGGAGCGAAAGATCGCTATCTGCTGGGATGCGTAAAAACTTAAGCTCACTTTGTAGATCTTCTCGCACCCCGCTCATAAAAAAGAATTTTTCGTTTTCGGGGACCGGGTTTTGATATGTTTGATACTCCACCGCTTGCCCAGAAGCGTTTCTAAATTTATACACCACGCTCGGACCTATATTTTGTGTTTTTAATTTACCGTCTTTCTCAATCTGAAAGATGTTAAATTCTCTAAAATCATCAAACTCAAAAACATATTCTTGCTGATCAGTATTAAATGAATTTTGCTTATACACTTCAGAGGATAAGTTTATGGGTTGGTAACGATTAAATAAGTCCATTAGCGTTAAATCTAGTCTGGAACCACCATCTTGAAAGTCAGATTGATAAATCGTTATGCCGTCCATAGTAAATGGCTTATTAACAGAAATTGTTTCTGTAAACTCTTGTCCATCTTTACGAATTTTAATATCACTCAAAAAAGCTTTTGGTTGGCCAGTGGAGTAGTGCTCAATATGAAACTTATCTAATTTAATTTCAAATGGAAGATGTTGAACGAGATAACCATCTTTTATTCTCAACAGAGCCTTGTTATTTTTTTCCTGTTCATTCAATAAAAGCGTTGCTCTGTATGAAAAATTATCAATATCTAACTGACTCTCGGCTGGCACTTCACTAAATTTAAGATTTCTTGATTCAATTTTTTTAAATCCAAAAGATTCCTGAAGCTTGAAGTATAGATTTCCATCCAAAATACCGCCAATGCTTATCACAATGATGGCTAGATGAGTAAATATGTATCCAAGTTTTTGTAGGTCACCTTTTTTTGCTACAAGAATATCCTTGTCCTTACTAGCCTTAATGCGAAAACCTGCTTTGTTTAATATTTCTGTCAAAGCATTTAAAGACTTATCTGAAGAAAATTCATAATAATTTTTAAATTTTTTAAAAGAACTATGACTTAAGCTGCCTTGGAATCGACTAATGTCTTTAATTATTTTTGGGGAGTTTCTCGACACACACAATGAAGTTGATACGACTAAGAATAATAAAATTATTAGGAACCAAAAAGCCTGGTAAATATTGTATACATCAAAAACTTCAAAGATTGGAAACCAAAATTGTCCAAATTGAACGAGATAATTATTGTATGGCTCACTTTGTTTAACAACCGTACCAATAATTGATGCAATTGCTACAACGCTCAGCATAGTGATAGCAAAGCGCATCGTGCTCAAAAGATGTATGAATGATCTTGTTTTAGCCACTAAAAATTAAAATAAGAATGATTAATTAACAATGACAAAAGATATTCACAAATGTTCGAGTAATTATTTCAAACCTTGGATATAGTCAGACACCGCATCCATTTCTTTTTCTGATAATTTTTCTGCAATCATTCTCATGACTTTCTCAGAATCATTTGCACGAAGTCCAGCAGAAAAGTTTTGTAGTTGAGTTTTTAAATAATCAGCATGTTGCGCGTTGAGTCTAGGAAATTTTGAAGGTATACCATGACCAGATGGTCCGTGGCAGCCTGCACATGCTGGAACTTTCTTTTCCTTGATGCCTGCTCTAAAAATTTTTTCTCCAAGACTTCCTTTACCATTGGAAGTTGCCTTGGATAACTTTAGATCTTGTTTAGAAAAATATTCTGACAAACTTTTCATTTCATCCTCAGATAAATTAGCGACTATACCAGCCATCACCCCATTATCTCGCTCACCAGATTTATAATTCATCAATTGCTTGTAAAGATACGACTGGTGTTGAGCAGATAACTTTGGATTTGCAGCAATTATGCTATTGCCATCTATAGCATGACAAGCCACGCAAACATTTTGAACAATCTTTTCAACATTTATAGATTCTGCTGATACGCTATTCACAAAAATTAAAGTAATAGTAAGAATTAAATATTTTTGAAACATAATAAACCTGAAATTGTAATTGATTTAAGAAACATAATATTAAACTAAAAGCTTTCCCAATAGTAGTTTGATATGATGTTGAAATGTCAATAATTCATAATTTAAAATATATCCACTCAGCTCATTTCATAGATGATCTGCCTCAAGATACCGGATTTGAAATCGCTTTCGCTGGTCGCTCAAATGCTGGCAAATCAAGTGCCATTAATGCATTAGCGAACCATAATCGATTAGCCTATGTAAGTAAACAACCTGGGCGTACTCAATTAATTAATTTTTTTCAATTACATCATAGTGAAAATTTCAAAATTGTCGATCTTCCGGGCTACGGTTTTGCAAAAGTAAATATTGATATGAAAAAACATTGGGACATTGTTTTGCCTCATTATCTGCAAAAACGACAAGCATTAGTAGGCCTTATTATTGTGATGGATATAAGACATTCACTTACCCCACTCGATGATCAAATGATTCGATGGTTTATTCCAACAGGGAAGCCAATCCATATCTTATTAACCAAAGCAGATAAATTATCAAGAAATCAGGCCAATCAAGAAATACAAAAATTTAGTCAAAAACTAAAAAGTTGTAATTTTGAGGTGCCCATCTCTTTTCAGAGTTTTTCCAGTCTTAAAAAAGATGGACTTGAAACTGTGGAGGATATTTTTCTTGAGTGGCTACCCTTTGGTGGCTAAGATATCCCAAACTTCATGGCCAAGCCGCATCCCCCTAGATTCATACTTTGTTTCTGGTCTACAATCTGGTCTTTCATGAAAGTTGTTTGTAATTAATGTTAAATTATCACGTGTTTTTATTGCTTCAATAATTTCTAGGGCATAGGGTTCCCAATCTGTTGCAATATGAAGTATTCCACCATCAACTAATTTACTGATAATTAAATTAAGATTTTCATTATTTACCAACCTTCTTTTATTATGTCTTTTTTTGTGCCAGGGGTCAGGAAAGAAAATATTAACTTTTGACAAAAAACTATCTTTAATCATGAATCTCAAAACTTCAAGCGCATCGTGAGGGATAATTTTGATGTTCGTTAAATTATCTGCATTTGATAATTTAATTAAATTTCCAATACCAGGCTGATGAACGTCTGTAACAATATAATTGGTATCAGAATTATTCTGCGCAATTTTATGAGTTGCACCCCCCATCCCAAAACCAATCTCAAAACAAATAGGTTGTTCAGTTAAAAATAATTGCTCTTCTTGTAATAGCTCTTCTTTAAATTCTATTAAGAATGATTTGCCATTTACTTCTATCGCAATTTTTTGCGCTTTAGTCAGCCTCCCTTGCCTCTTTACATAGGTTCTAATTGGTTTATATTCCATACTTTATAGAAGGTGAGTTTTATCAAAATTTTTAAAGCCGTCTAATGAGGATTGACAATTTTTTGAAATAGCCATCACTTTCATTAAGTCTCCCATTTCAGCTGGACTTGTCAATAAATTAATATCACTTAATAATTTCAAATGGTCTTTAATTGTATTAGCATCATCAATCTCTAAACCTAAGTTATTTAGAAAATGACTTAAGTGAGTATATCCTAAAATATTTAAGTTAAATTTTTGAGTTAAAAAGGCTAGGTGAGTAAAATTAACGTGATACGTAATATCTTGATCTCCAATGTCTTGAAATATATTTTCGCTCAGAAGATTCTTCTTGAAACCTCTTAATGTTCCCCGAGGTCGACTTGAATGGAATAATTGTCTTTCATCCATACCGTAATCGAAAAGAAAGCACACCATTTGTTCAGCTTTAGAAAATTCAGAAAGTATTTTTTTATAATCTGCAGAATATTCAAACTCAAATATTCCATCACCGAGTGCTATTTCATAATCAAAATACTTTTTATTTTCAGACAATATCCAAGTAAAGCTTTGATCAACCACACCAACCTTTTTTTCCATTATCTCGTTTTCAAATGAAGCGAAAACATCTGCAGGTACTGCATCAAATAATTCATTGGCAATGATGACACCGTTAAATTGCTCAATAAATTCTTCAACCCATGTTATTTTTTTAAATAACTCAGTCGTTAACTTTTCTTGTAATACTTGCTGTTGATAATTTTTTAATGCATGACTTTTCTCAAGAATATAATAATTATTAAATTCAATACCTCTTTGATTCAAGTTAAGAATCATATCTATTGCTAGCTGAGAATTTCCTGCACCAATCTCTAAAATATTTTTATCGACATCTACAAAACATTGTTCAATTTGCTTTGTTAATGAAATCGCAAATGTTTGGCCAAGCATCGGGGCTGTATAAAAATCTCCATATTTCCCAAATTGATTAGACTGAGACGAATAATAACCATTAGCTGAGTCATATAAGCATATGTCCATAAATTTTGAGAATGAAATGGCTCTATCCATTTCATTATTTATTGTTTCAATAATCTTTTTTTTCAGATCAGACTTCATTTTTAATCAATAAAACCATCGAATAACCAAGTGCATCATTTATAATGTGTAAATGTCAGAGAATATCACAAATAAAACTGCACTCATTACCGGTGGCGCTAGAAGAATTGGTGCTCACATATCTGAATATTTGCATGGTAAAGGGATGAATGTTTTGATTCACTATCGACAGTCAGAAAGCGAAGCGAAAAAGTTAAAGGTAAAATTAAACAAAAAAAGAAGAAATTCAGCTGAAATTTTTCAAGCGGACTTAAATAATGAAAATGTCTATAAAAATTTAATTGAATTCACAACAGATCATTTTAAGAGACTAGATTTTTTAATTAATAATGCCTCATCATATTACCCTACCCCATTAAATAAATTAAACATTACAGACTGGAATGATCTGCTAGGGAGTAATTTAAAAGCTCCTCTATTTCTAGCTAAATATGCAGCGCCTTACCTTGAAAAAACTAAAGGATCGATAGTCAATATTACTGATACTCATATTAAGAGTCCTAAAAAAAGCTATATTATTTATTCGATAGCCAAAGCTGGGTTAGTAACCTTAACTCATTCTTTGGCTCAAGAGTTATCCCCAAATATTAGAGTAAATGCAGTAGCGCCTGGACCTATTCTTTGGCCTGATGATAAAAATGAATTTTCAAAAACTTATCGTGAAAAAGTTATTAAAGAAACATTATTAAAAAAAGTAGGTAATCCAACTGATATTTCAGAAGCTATTTTTTATCTATTGACTAGCGCCTCTTATACCACTGGGCATATTCTAGAAGTGGATGGGGGCAGATCATTTTCATTATGAATAAAGATCCTTTTTTACCTACCAACGTCAGCGGCAACTTCATTAAATTAAGAAATAAATTAATTTCTGCAACTGGAAAAGCGATTGCAGACTTTAATATGATCGAAGATAAAGATGTTGTGATGGTTTGTCTCAGCGGAGGTAAAGATTCTTATACACTACTCTCTCTTCTTTTTGCACTCAAAAAAAGGGCCCCCATTGATTTTTCAATTATTGCAATGAATCTCGATCAAAAACAGCCTGGTTTTCCAGAAAATGTACTTCCAGATTATTTAAATACACATGGAGTCGATTACAAAATCATTAGTGAAGATACCTACTCTATTGTGAAAGAAAAAATACCTGAAGGAAAAACTACTTGTTCATTATGCTCAAGGCTGAGAAGAGGAATTATTTACAGAGTTGCTAGAGAAATTGGTGCTAATAAGATTGCTTTAGGACACCACAAAAATGATATTGTAGAAACGTTTTTTATGAATATGTTTTTTGGCTCTAAATTAAAGTCGATGCCGCCAAAATTATTATCTGATGATCAGACCAATGTTGTTATTCGACCTTTGGCTTACATTGAAGAGAAGGACATCATCACTTTTTCCAACACTATGAATTATCCAATCATTCCATGTAATTTATGTGGATCACAAGAAAACTTACAAAGAAATAAAGTTAAGTCTATGCTTAATTCATGGGAAAAAGAGCAACCCGGGCGATTAAATAACATCTTCCAATCACTCATGAATGTTGAACCTTCTCACCTTGCAGATACAAACCTCTATGATTTTAAAAATCTAAAAAAATTAAAAAAAGTTTTCGATATTTCTAATCATTAATTTCTCCAAACTTGTCATTTTAATTTTTTCTATTTATGATGCTCTTTCGATTTGAAAGATAAACTATGAGCAAATTACTAATTGTTGAATCACCATCCAAAGCTAAAACCATCAATAAATATCTCGGAAGTGACTTTAATGTTCTAGCGTCATATGGACACGTAAGAGATCTTTTACCAAAATCAGGTGCAATTAATACAGAATCTTTCGAAATGGAATATGCACTTATCGATCGAAATAAAAAATATCTTGATGCCATTATTGCCGCTGCAAAGAAGTCAGATGAAATATACCTCGCAACAGATCCAGACCGCGAAGGTGAAGCAATTTCATGGCATATTGTAGAAATTCTTAAATCGAAAAAAATTTCTACGCAACAAAAAATAATCAAAAGAGTTATTTTTGAAGAAATTACCAAAGATGCGATTCAGCAGGCGATAACTCAACCAAGAGATGTTTCTATGTCTTTAGTCAATGCTCAACAAGCTCGACGAGCTCTTGATTATCTTGTTGGCTTTAACTTATCTCCATTGTTATGGAAGAAAATACGACGCGGCCTCTCAGCTGGGAGAGTTCAAAGTCCTGCTCTCAGATTAATTTGTGAGAGGGAGGCTGAAATTCAGAAATTTGAATCGCAAGAATACTGGAGCATTCACCTGGAAGCATTAAAAAAGGGGACACAGTTTTCTTCAAAATTAATTCAACTTAATAATAAAAAAGTTGAGCAATTTACAATCACATCCGATAAAGATCAGGAACAAATTGTTGGTGACTTACTTTTAAAATCATCGGGTAAATGTCGCGTAGGTCGGGTGGATAAAAAGAAGAGAACTCGAAATCCAGCACCACCTTTTACAACATCGACATTACAACAAGAGGCTGTAAGAAAATTGGGATTTACCACTAGCAGAACCATGCGAATTGCACAGCAATTGTATGAAGGTATCTCATTAGCGGAGGGAACTGTCGGGCTGATCACGTATATGCGAACAGACTCTTTTAGTTTATCCAACGAGGCATTAGGTCAGATTAGGCATTATATTAAAACAACCTATGATGAAAATTACCTCCCTTCAAATTCAATTGGATATAAGACAAAATCTAAGAATGCCCAAGAAGCCCATGAGGCTATTCGTCCAACAGACATTCAGAGAGTTCCGGCAAAAATTAAACAATTTCTTACACCAGAACAATTTAAGCTTTATGAAATTATTTGGAAAAGAGCTATTGCTTGTCAGATGACTCCTGCTCAATTTGATGCAGTAAGTATTGATCTTGAAGTTGGTAAAGGTGAATCAATTTTTAGAGCCAATGGTCAAACATTACGCTTTCCTGGATTCATGGCACTCTATATTGAAGGAGATGATGATAAAGAAGATGATACCGATGATAAAAAAATTCCTGATCTCGAGATTGGCGAAGAGTTGTCCATAAAAAAAATCTATGGATCACAGCATTTCACTGAACCACCACCTCGATACAGTGAGGCAAGTTTAGTGAAAACCTTAGAAGAATATGGTATCGGTCGTCCATCCACTTATGCTTCAATTATATCTACTCTTCAAGATCGGGAATACGTGCTGCTTGATAAAAAAAGATTTACTCCAACCGATGTAGGAATCGTTGTAAATAAATTTTTGACCGAACATTTCGATAAGTATGTTGATTATGAATTTACTGCAAATCTTGAATCTGATCTAGACGCCATAGCAGCTGACTCCAAAGAGTGGGTTCCTATTTTAAAAAATTTTTGGCAGGACTTCAATCAACAACTATCTGATAAAGAGAATATTGATCGAGCAGCCATCACCCAAGAAGATATTAATGAGTCTTGTCCAAAATGTGGTCAAGCATTATTTTCACGACTTGGCCGTAGGGGAAAGTTTATCGGTTGTTCCGGTTATCCTGATTGTGATTACACACGTAATGTTAACGAAGAGGATGGTGCGAATGAACCACAGGTCATTTTTCATGATCAAGAAACTGACAAAGACGTATTGCTCCTCAAGGGTCCTTATGGGCCTTATCTGCAAATAGGCATGCCTGAAGAAGATAGCAAAACTAAACCCAAGCGAGTTTCAATACCTCCTAATATTCCCATCAGCAACATCAACGAGGATGTCGCAAAACAGTTAATGAGTCTCCCTTTGACCTTAGGAGATTACCCAGAAACAGGTAAACCTATGGTTGCAAATATTGGTCGCTTTGGACCTTATATTAGCCATGATGGAAAATTTAAATCCATACCCAAGGCTGATAATATCTTTGATATTACTTTCGATAGAGCCGTTGAGTTGGTTGCCGAGTTGATTGAAAAAAATAAACCCCTCAGGGTCATTGGTTCAGATATCAATACATCTGAGAATATAGAAGTGCTGAAAGGTAGATGGGGTCCATATTTGCAGAGAGGGAAAGCTAAGGCGCCACTAAGTCAAAAGTATGACTATGAAACAATTTCTCTTGAAGAAGCGATGCAGATTATTGATGCTAAATTAGATCGAGAAAAAACTTCTAAAAAGAAAAAAAAGAAATAACTTAGTTTGATGCTAAGTTGGCTTGCACATGAACACTTTCGAGCCATTTCTTCACTCTTTTTGCATCGGCAGTTCTAGTGTATTTTCCATAAGACTTCAAAAATACCATTATGATGGGCTTATCCATTACCGTAGTTTGCATTATCAGGCATTTTCCAGCCTCGCGGATATAACCAGTCTTAGAGATATCAATATTCCACAATCCTTGCCTTACTAAAAGATTAGTATTGTTATAGTTTAATTTAATTTTTTTATTCTTAATGTGAACTTCATAATAGGATGATGTAGATAACTCTCTGATCAGTGGGTATTGCTGGGCTGCCTGAGTCATTTTGACCAAATCAATAGCGGTAGAAATATTATTTTTATCCAGTCCTGTTGGATCTGCAAATAATGTGTCATCCATACCAAGTTGTTTTGCCTTCACATTCATTGCTTGTACAAAAGCTTTTTTTCCTCCTGGATAGGAATTTGAAATTGCAGATGCTGCCCGATTATCAGAAGCAATTAAAGCAATAGACAATAATTCCTTGCGTGACAACTCAGACCCCAACCATAAACGAGAAGTGGTTCCTTTAATTTTATCAAAATCATTTTTCGTAATAGTTATCTTTTTATCCAAATCTAGATTGGAATCTATAATCACCATTGCAGTCATTAATTTTGTTAATGAAGCAATCGAGCTTTTTTCGTGAGCCTTTTTTTGATAAATAATGTCACCTGATTCAGCATCATAAACAATAGCTTTTGGAGATTTTACAGTTAACTGGCTGTAATATTTTGAGTAGTCTAATTGTTGCGCGGAAGTTACACTTTGAATAGAAAAAATGAGGATGGCGACAAATAGGCTTTTAAACATGGTTTTTGAAGTTTATTTATTTCTCTAATCATATACAATTATTTTTTCTTTGTCACAAAAATACATATGAATAAAGATAAATTATTGCTAACTAAGGATCACATCTGGATTAAACCGATAGAGGACAAAATCATACAGGTGGGTATTTCTGATTATGCTCAAGATTTATTAGGAGATATCGTCTTCATTGAACTTAAAGAAAATCAGATTATATCAACTGGTGATCCATTTGGTGTGATCGAGTCGGTCAAAACCGCCTCAGACCTTGTTAGCCCATGTGACCTAAAAATAAAACGTGTTAATTCAGAACTAATGGATAATTTAACAGATGTCAATGACCGCCCATATGAAGCTTGGATTTGTGAAGTTGAAGTTCTAAGCAGTTACGAATCTATGAGTATCGATGAATACGAAAAGTTGGTTGGTTAATTAATTGCGTCGATTAATTTTACTTCATACCCACATTCTTTGTATTTTTTTAGACGATCTCGAGCGCTGTTTTTTTCATTATCTGATGTCAATACCAACTCAACAGTCTTTTCATAACGACTAAAAAATAAGCATTCCTGAGCTGATGCATTTATCAAAAGCTCATCAAAATTTTTATTGAATTGATCGCCAATTAAAAAATCTTCACTTGGAACATGGTTCGATGAGAGTTGTTCACTCCAGATGATGTTCGGATAAAAACCTGACTGCCTCCATAAGGAATCAGAAAGCTCATGACTTTTTTTTGCATTATCACAAAAAATCATCGTCTTCTGATTCTTATATCGCTTATCTAGAATTAGAGACAAACCCTCTTCGTATGAATCTAAGTTATAGATAAATTCTATTTGGGTCATTTACTCTTTAGACGGTTCAAAAGAAATTCTGATAAAAGATTCACTGGCCTTCCAGTTGAGCCTTTTGCTTTTCCTCCAGAAATCCATGCAGTTCCTGCAATGTCTAAATGTGCCCAATTATATTTAGTTGCAAAGCGAGACAAAAAGCATGCAGCAGTGATACTACCTGCAGCACGACCACCAATATTTGCCATATCAGCAAAATTACTATCCAGCAATGGCTGGTATTCATCCCAAAGCGGCATATGCCATGCACGATCATTAGCTTTTTCACCGGCACTGATTAACTCATCGGCCAAAGAATCAATATTTGAATATACCGCGCTTGCCTCATGACCTAAAGCAATGACACATGCTCCAGTTAATGTTGCAACATCAATCACTGAATCAGGTTTATATCTTTCTGCATAAGTTAAAGCATCGCATAAGATTAATCGACCCTCAGCATCGGTGTTCAAAATCTCTATTGTTTGTCCCGACATGCTGGTGACCACATCTCCTGGTTTTACAGCCAAACCGTCAGGTAAATTCTCACAACTAGGAACCAGAGCCACAATATTTAACGGAAGTTTTAATTGGCCAACTGTATGCATCACACCCAGTACAGTTGCGGCACCGCCCATATCCCATTTCATTTCATCCATATTTAACCCAGGTTTTAAAGATATTCCTCCAGCATCAAAAGTAATACCCTTGCCCACTAGAACAATAGGTTTTTGACTCTTAGCACCCTTCATGTGCTCAAGAATAATAAACTTTGGCTCTTCGCGACTGCCTTTTGCAACAGATAGAAATGAACCCATTTTTAACTTGCTAATTTCTGTCTTTCCAAGCACCTTAACCTTCATCTGATTATCTTTAGCTATTTTTTTTGCTACAGAACCCAGGTATGTCGGGGTGCAATAGTTCGGTGGTAAATTACCGAGATCCTTGGTTAGATTAGCCCCATCAGCGATCGCCTGGCCAACCTTGAGGCCTAGTTTTGCTTCTTTCAGATATTTACTATTCAGGTGGATGGTATTCTTCACGACAGCTTGAGAAACTTTCTTACTTTTGACTGCATTGATCTTATAAAAATTATGTAAAGAGGCTCTGACATACAACTTAACAGCTTCTTCAGCTCCAACTTCAGTCCCAGCAAACTTACACAAACACATTTGGACAGTCTTAAAAGATAGTTTTGATAAATGTGCAAACGTCTTATTAAAAACTTTACCCAATCTTTTAATATTTATATTATGTAGATCGCTAACACGCAGTAAAAGGTATTGTCTGGATCCAGTTGAATCATTAAGAATCACCGTATCTCCCTCAGGCTGGCCGAGAACATCTTTTTTTAGAGAATTTTTTACAAGTGACTCATCAACCTTATTGATTCCATTCCCATTAATAAGGTTATTTTTATCATCAATTGCTAATATGATAATATCCGATGAATGGGTAATTTTTTCGGTTGAGGTAATATCAAATTTCATACAGTATCCTTAATAAATGTTATATCAAAACAAATTAAAAAATGAGTTATTTTTCAACTCTCTTTCAACAATACTAATCTTATCCGGTATCGTTGTTGCTCAACGAGGTGTTATTGTTTTTCGGCTTGCATCGAAAGGTATTATACCCAATGATTCAATACTAACTATACTGGTCTTTAGTTTACTTAAATATCTACCCATCTTACTCACCCTCACCTTATTTTTAACTATTTTATTAACGTTGAGTCGATGGTTTAAAGACAGTGAGATGATGATCTGGTTCAGTTCAGGTTTGGGCTTAACCAGCTTCATCAGGCCTATTCTTTTCTTTTCATTACCGATAATTTTTTTGATAAGCTTTTTG
>Ga0255772_10000721_pt1 | contig 32442 bp, 35 predicted proteins | sample 071ome_34_FD_179970 | JGI IMG/M metagenome (GOLD analysis project Ga0255772, IMG submission 179970) | Coastal salt marsh microbial communities from the Groves Creek Marsh, Skidaway Island, Georgia - 071411BT metaG (version 2) | ecosystem: Environmental > Aquatic > Marine > Intertidal zone >...
AAGAACCTGGAGTTACCGCAGTATCATCTAAAGTAATTGTTAATGTATTAGAGGCACCTGCTGTTGAGATTGCAGTTCCACCAGCGATAGTAAATGTTTCACTATCAAGGTCAATGTTTAATGCACCGCCTGTGTCACCTTGGAAGTCTAAATCTTGAGCTGTTACTTGACTGTCAACATATGTTTTAATTGCTTTAGCTGATGCGAGGGTATCATCAGAAGCAGAAACACTTGTTAGATCGGTATCAAGTACACCTGATTTTAAATTGTCAACTTCAATGTTGGTGATCGTATTATTGTCGGCATCAATTGATTTGTTTGTTAATGTTGCCGTATCATCTCTTAAAACTAAAGTACCATCAGCGTCTGGTAAAACAATCGTCTTACTTGCTGATGAAACAGAGTTAGGTGCTTTCAGTCCGATAAAGTTTGAACCATTACTTGTACCTTCATTAAACTTAATCGTACCACCTACTGTTGTTGAATTTCCTATAAACAGTTCGTCAACAGCTTTGTTTGCATCGACTAGAATAGCCGCATCTGCCGTTAACGTACCTTGTACGTGATCCATCATATCAGTGTAGTATTTACCACCGATCTTTAATGGAGTATTTGTATTTGTGGTAGGATCTCCTATATAAAGTCTACCACCGTTACCACCGGCATCTGTATCAGTCGCCGAAGTATCGTAGATATACGCTAATTCACCTTGTTCTAATGTACTGGGTAGATTAGCGGTAGTCGTTCTTTTGACTTGAATAATTGTTGACATGTAACCCTCTTAAAATCTCCTAAAAAGTTCCACCTGTAAGTCTTAGCTCACCAGCTGGTGTGTCTATCAAAGTTCTCAATACAAACTTTCCATCCGATGCACGATATTGAAGTATTCCACCTTCTTGTGCATTGGCACTATCAACATCACCTAATGATTTAAGTAAAAAGTCTGAGTTTCTTATAAGATTCTGCTGTGCAGGAACAGTAACAGATACTTTCTTTGGTCCGTTAGTGTTATTTGATCCTATTGTTGCAGTGATAGCCATTGTTTTACCTCTATTATATCAATATTTATAATAGAAATAACTTAAAACGACTGTTTATTTTGTAACTTGTGGATTTACTGTGATAATTCCTTCTAATACACGGGTTACTGTACCTGTAGTAGAAGTAACTTCGATATCATAGACATATCGACCTTCTTCGAGGGCACCTGTTTGTGCAGGTGTAAGACTGGCGTTGATTTGCCCTAGAGTAGCAGGATTCGCTATTTCTAGGGTAAAATCAACAGCAGTGGAAGAAGAATAAGACTTGCGAATCTGTCCAGCAGCAGTATGTGCCGTTAGATCAAAGGCAGTTTCATCATCATTTTTTACATAAACTGTTGTACTAAATGTTGATCCTTGATCGATATAGAGATTCGCAACTGCTCCCATTAGTTAGCCTTGTCTGTTTCTTCTTCTTTTTTTTGACTTTCGTCAATTGCTTTTTTGATCTGTTCCACGTAATAATTTAAAACCACGTCACATCTCTCAAGCTCTGCAGCTACTCTTGCACGATTGTTTAACATATCAGATCGTAAATTGATATAAGCGATTGCAGCCTGTGGTAATTCACTTTCCTTATATGTTTTATCGTCAATAGTGACTGTCATTTCTTTTGGTTGTTCTTCAGCCATAATATATTCTCCTTAATAATTAATTATTAATACTATTATTTATACGATATTTATCCGTATTTTTTATCCATATCAAATCTTATAGCATAATCGTTGTATTTCTTAATACTATTTTCGATTATTTTTTGATGTTTTTTGATATCAATATTGAATTGCAAAAACAATATACTTCTACCTGGATCTTCTTCAACCCCATGTATTCCAGTTGTATAATTCATTATATAGGTATTCGTATTTGTTTCTGGCATGTTACAATAAACTTTTTCACCATCTGGTCCAATAAGATATGTTGTATCTTTTCTTTTACCATTCATAATGATACGATAACCACATGGTTCATTAAAATATAAATGATGATAATGCATAATATCTCTCATTGGTTGTAGTAGATCAACATGAAGTGGTACTCCACCTTTATTGTTCTGTCGATGAATTTTAAAATTAACAACACTATCACATGGTAAACATTTTAACCAATCGATAAAATCAACATTAAGTTTTTTAAATTCTTCTAATAGTTCTTTTGACTGATAGTCATCAGTTTCTTCATTAATAGACGGTGTTAATTTTTTCATTATCCATGGATGTTTTCCATTCTCTAATGGAGGTCCATATTCAATAGAATCTAATATACTCTCATCAATTTCTGGCATTTCTGGAAGATCAGCAGGAATGTACATTAACATACTATACTCTTTTCATAAAAAACTTTTCAATTAACCATCCATCAAAGTCAAATTCCCACCAATTCTTTCTAATATTAAATGTGTGTGAGTTCGACTTGTAATGATGATTGTTATGTAGTCCTGCACCTAACCATAAAAATCTGAGTATTGGTTGATTTTTACTTTCATCTTTAACATCATATGTTTTATAACCAAACTTATGTTCGATTGTATTTGTAATACCATATAATAACCACAAACTAAGAGATGCCATAGAAAAGAAAACAATCAATGGCAACATTGTACCAACTAGATATGATACAATTGATAATATGATTATCCATACAAGATTTATTTTAAAGTAATGTTTATGTGTAAATTTTTGATGTGAATCTCTTAGTAAATCTTTTGTAATACGATGATCATAATTTTTTGTACTTGGTATACCAAAGAATGGTTTAATCCATCCAGAAAAATATGGACTATGAGGGTCGTCTTCAGTATCAGCATCTCTATGATGTAATCGATGCATTGTTGCCCACGATAAACAACTACCTACACCACCAACAGTTCCCCACCAAAGTAAAAGTCTTTCTTTAAACTTAGATGTTTGATAAGACTTATGAGAAAAGTATCGATGAAATCCAGCTTCTGATCCAATACGACCAAATAAAAGACCAGCATAAAACACTAAAATAAAATCTAATAAAGACACAGGTTCAAAATATATCCATGCAAAAATAGTAATCAAAGAAAAAAGATAAAATAATCTTAATTTAAATACGTAACTACTATTAAATATTTTTGTAATCCAATTCATACCAATGTTGATCGACACCTCTATACTCCTTTATTCCTAAATATTTCCATTTTCCTCTATACGGTTGCTTCTCTGGTGGTCTACCAGAACTGATTAATCTATCCCATGCCCTTGCAAGTTTCTCATGTTTTTTATCATATGCATGAACAGTCAAATAAATTTTATCAGTTATAGTGTTCTCTATAAAAATAGGAACATAATCTATTTGTGCAATACCTCTATATTTATTTCTGTAATTTTTCAGTGTGTACAGATAACATAAAACTTTACCGTCTTTTCTACATCCACAAATCGATATGGGATTATTATCTATACAAGCAACTAAAACATACCATAAATCCTTTTGATCTAGTTTTTCAAACCATTGTCTAGGATGATCTTCACATTCTTGTAAAATACTTACAGTTATTTTTTTTACAAGATCATCATTTGGTTGACAACGATATATAACTATGTTATCATAATAATTGCTGTACCACTTGTCCTTCATTAATCAACCTATCACTATTCATTTGTGCCATAATAATTATTCTTTCACTCTCTGTTGGATTCCATCCAGCATGTTCATGTACAATATTCCAAAAATAAATTGAACCTCTTTTTAATTGATAATCACCATCTTTAAATTTAATATGAGCATCAGTGTTCATGGGTATTACTAATCTAAATCCATGTGTTTCAAATTTTTTATGATCAGAATGAAATTTAGTTTCCCATCCTGGTTTTGCCAAAGTGAAATGTTTACGAAAAGTTTTTACAGATAAATTATTCAATACACTTTTAGTATATTCACCTGCTCTTTGAAATCCATAACCACCATAATTTTCCTGATTGAAACCTAGATCAGAAAAGTTTTTCATAATCTTTTCAGGATCAATCTTAAACTTTTTACTCATACTAAGATAGTAATGATCTTTACTAGGTTTTCTCATATCTAAGTATTCCTGATATAGTTTATCAGCATCAACATCTATTTTAAGATCAACTACGTTTGGATATTCAGATTTTGTTACAGTGGTTTCTTCAAAGTCATAATCACCTAACGGGAAAATCCCATACTCAGAAATAGATTCCATAGTCTTCATATTTTTCTAAACTTTCTTCAATTAATTTTTTATGTTTCGTTTCATCAATAATACCAAAACAACTCACAATATATTTATCGTACTTCGGCATAATCGCTCCATGTAGTACTTCATGTTCATTGATTGTAAAACAGTTTGTAGTTTCAGGTAGTCTTATAAAATGTCTTTTACCATTTACTTTTACATAGAAACTTTTTTCTAAAGTATTATTTAAGAGTATTTTAAATCCATTTGGTTCAACTTGTTTTTTGATAATTGGAGTATCTTTATGAGCAACAATTGTATTCTTTTGATTTAGAACTTGTGCATGAGTGACTTCACCAGGATAATACTTTAATATTTCTTTTAATTCTGGTACATTCCATTTTACTTCACCTGGTTCATAACGATTAACATATGCCTCATAGAAACTATCAGCATCCCATTTATCTGTTTTACCACAAACTGGTAAACAGTTCCACGCTTCAGGCCATTTGTTATGAGGATGAAACTCATATCTATTGATGATATATTCTAAATCAAATTTTGGAATATTAAGTGGAAGATATGCTATTGTCATAATTTAAATCTATATACTCTTTGAATGTTTCTTGGAGTTCTTCCCAATTTAATTGCCTAGACCAGAACTTTGCCATTACTCTCCATTCGTCACGTGTATGATCAACTTCTACTTTATGCCATTGATCACCCTTAAATAAACATGCCCGATCAGTTATGTGCATTGTATCTATTTCTCTATAAGGAGAACGTAAGTGTTCACTGTTTGTTTCACCAGATTTAATTACTGATCCTGCTCTTTCTTCATGTTGACTAATCTCTTGACCAATAGGTTCAACCCAAACAGTTCTTGTTTCATTAGTACAATTATATACAGGCACATTAACATTTGCCCAAGCTTCTATTGGATCTCTGTGTACTTCGAAATGATTAACTTCTGGATCTGAACCATTGAATCTAAAAAATACTACTGAATGTTCTCTTGGATTATAAAGAGGCATGTCATCAAGCCATGAAAATTTATCTATATAATAATCGCACATATGAGTTGGTGTTATTATATACTTCATATGTTGTTCTTTGTATATACCTGTTGTTACAGCTTCTTCATACAAATCACGAGCTCGACTAATCCATAAATCAGAAAACTCTTTATTCAACCATCTAAAGTGCCTGTTCATATAATATATCCTGACTATCAACACTAATAATTAAGTGTACACGTTCAGTTTCACCATCATTCTTTGCCCAATGTTTAACACCTGGATTAATAAACCAAACACTACCATCAGTTGGAAAATGTCTTTCTTGTGTTTCGTTTGTTTGCGGATCTATACCACCAAATGTACAACCTTCATTTGTGATAATAGGTATATGTAAACGAACACCATATTCTGTATTATAATCAATATGTGGTTTGACTTGTGACTTGGGTGCCAGTTTTGCAAATCTTGTACGATGTACAATATCTCGACCTATTGTATCTAATACGTAATTGAAATACTCTGGTACGTCTGCATGTCTTTTACGAAAGAAACGTTCATCTGCTTTGGGATTATTCTTTGCAACAGTCGTGTCCCAACGTGTTCCTGACTTTTCTGTTCTTTGTTCTAAACTGTAATTCTCATCAAAATCGACAAGACTAATCTGCTGATAACTTGCCTTTTCCCAATCAATATCACAAACACTATCAACATCTTTTAGTTCTTCTTCTTTGAAAAACATAGAAGGTAGTTTCGTATATGTTTCGCACATATTAGAATATTCATTACCCAATCCATCCCACGTTTTATTTGACGTATATTCATTATATGCATCAATTAATAACTTTGAATCAAACTGAAATTGTTTTAATTGTTTGTAAACAGGTAATTCGTTTCTTTTCTTCCAATTCATTATCTTGCCTTTTTAAAAAATGTTTCGATTATCCAACCAGATATGTCCCATTTGTGTAATCTCACTTTTGTAGGATCATCATGGTGTGTCTTATGAAATGCATCACCCCATGTAAGTAGTCCTAAAATAAAATCATTGTTTGGTTGACCATCTCGATGAGATGCACTTAATATTAATGTGCCAAAACCAATTACAAGAGCCGCAGGAAATAACCATGCATAGATAACGGCAAACGGATCAAGTAAATATAATAAACTTGCATAAACAAAATTAATTACAAAGTACCATTTGCGTTGAAACATATAAAATGGTTTCTTAATTAAATCAATACCATACTTAGGATTGACTTTTGCAAACATTGTTAGAAAATGAACTTTAAATCTTCCTAAATGATCAGGTGAATGAGGATCTTTTTCTGTATCATGGAAACGATGATGAACACGATGTATTGCAACCCAATCAATTGCAGGTCCTGTAAGACCTATTGTTGCAAACATAGTAATCATTTTTTCAAACCATAATGGACACTGAAAAGAACGATGTGTATGTAGTCGATGATAACCAACTATCATTCCTAAACAACCGTTGAGAAAATAAACAAATATGGCAATTAAATAATGATATAATTCACCATACATAATCATTGGTATAATTGACAGATATGCCAATATCTGCATTACAAAAATACCCACTGCATATTTTGATATGTTGTACATACTATAATCTTTCTACTATTCGACTGTTCTATCTAATGTATAAGTGATACCTCTACTGTCATATAAACTCATTATTGCGTTTGCAAAATCCAAATATTGTGAATCAGTAACAACAATATTTTCAGAGGTTTCATCTTTAAATACAATAGTTGTTGTACTTTTAAGTTCACTATTTTGGACAGTATCAAAACTTATAATATCACCACGTTCTTTAAAAAAGTTAATTCTATTATCCATATCTTCCGATACTGTGGACCATTCAATATCTACACTTGGTTTTTCGTGTACAATTGTATAAACTACTGTCATAATTTTACTCCTTATATTATATTTATCTCGATATCATATTACTTAAAACTGCATTAATTGAATCTTTATTACACTCAATATTCATAACCATAAACACGGTGTCATCAGAAAATGAGAAAACACAATGTTCTTTATTTGTATTAATAAAATATGCACGACCATGTTCAAAATGTAACAGCTCTTTTTCATACATAAAATACATTGATGGTGAATTACAATCTTTCAGTGGCACAAATATACGAAAACTCTCTTGTCTATCTACAAATAACCAATCTCGATGTGGTGGAAAAGAACCATTCTTTTTTAAATTAATGATGTGTGTTCTACAAAGATGTTTATTAAATGGTTCAACAATCTTTCTTACTTCTTCACTATCATAATATACTTGTGTTTTTTCTTTAAATGATGTTTCCGTATATGATGTATTATATTCTTCGTTATATTGTGGCACAGAATCTAAGTCAATACCATTTAACTCACCATCAGAACTAGTAACACTTAAACCAAAACGATTGTTTTCTCGTCTAGGATTATACACTTTCCAAGATGAATCAAAGTGTTTGATTTCATCAAATAATTTATAAGGATTAATCTGTGTTTTTAATTCAATCACATCACCAAATGATAATAACTTATAATACATTATGCACCTATAATCATATAACGATCAAATTTATTTTCAATTCGTTTTTCATAACTATTTAGTATGTTTAAATTAACAGATTTTTCAAAGCGTTGTAAACTATTTTTACAGTTAGTATGTTCACCTATTTGATAGTAGTTATTACTATGCAAAACAACTAGACTATCATTTTTTCGTTTATCTAAAAATCTATTTAATTCTTCATCGGTAATGTGTTCACAAGATGTGCAGATAATGATATCAAATTCTTTCGGATTAAATTGATTGATATCTTCAGTTTTGAACTGTATATTATCATATAACAAATTACCTATTTTTTCACACTCTGGATCAATATCAAAAGACACAATTTTATTATCAGTATAATTTCTCATCAAATGTGCTGTTAATCCATACCATCCTGCAGCCACACATATTTTAGGACTATCAGGAAACATATCTAAATGTTCTTTAAGTTTTTCCACTAACCACATCTTTGATTCTATCTGATTATCATTAATTGAGTTAATTATTCTCTTGACTTTTTCGTCAGATGTGATATAATATAGTGTTTGCAATGTCTTATAATATAAGTTTTTTATCATATCTAAATATATATGCATTATGAAAAAAGTGATTTTTAGTTTATATATCGATATACCTAGTGATGAACTGGACTATCAAATTCCATACTTCTGGGACACCATACCTAAAACAGAAAGAACAAAAGAAATCTTTGCAAAAGAGTATCAACGATTAATTGAGGTTAAACAGAGATACGCTAATCAAATTGATGTTCCGTTTGTTATGTATGAATATGATGAACAATATAAAGAGTATCATTCATTTTTTAAAGAAAACTATCCAGAAATTACAACATACAATATAGTTAACTTTTATAAGATACATTTATTATATGAGTTGGCAAAAGAATATGATGAAATATTATACTTAGATTTTGATGTTGTACCTGTCACTAATAAACCATTCTTTGATGTTTGGGATTTATCTAAAGGTATTTGTTTATATAATAATAATGATGGTGTTAATCGTAGAAGAAAAAAGATACACAAAATACAACAAAGTATAAGAAGTCCAACAGCAAAATATTATAACACACAAGCTATGTTAATCGAAGAAGGTTATAGTCCAGAAAACGATGTAATTAATACAGGTATAATTGGTGTCAACAAACCGACACTTAAAGATTTAGATTATTATGGTGATTTTGAATATACACTTAAATTGATGAAACAATTAAAAGAAGAAAATGATTATGGACTATATCCTAAAAATATTGTTGATATGTTTGGTTATGACAATGAAACAATTATGAGTTATAAACTGATAAAAAACAACATATCAATACAATGGTTAGATACGGACTGGCATCATTTTTATGATGTTGAATTTCATATACCAAAAAGTGTAAAATTATTACATGCAATAAATAAACGATTTGATTATGTTTGGAGATATTATGACAAATGTAATTTATAGTTTTTATACTGAAATTGAAGATAAGATGAGAAGTCATAGTAATTTCTATGGTGATAAAATATCAAAAGCAGAAAAAACAAAATCTCAGTTTATTAAATATAAAAATAGATTAATAAATTCAAAGACAGATTATGCCAGAATTTGTGATGCAGACTTTATTCTATTTGATGATATTCCAAAAGACAACTTTGATTCTATTAATTTCTATAAACATAAACTTATGGAAGATTTACTCAAAGAATATGATAATGTGTTATATTTAGATTTTGATGTCATACCAAATACGAATGAATCTTTTTTCAAAGTACATGATATGAATAAAATTAATGTACATGCTGTCAACTCAACAAAGAAAAATACCTGGTCAAATGCGGCACAATATTTTTGGAAAAGACATGAAGATGGAAGAACATCTAATATAGGCACTAAAGAAGAACCAATAATGATGACACCAGATCGTATAATAGAAATGCATTTCGACAAATATCATATGTATTGTAAAGCCCTTTGTAAACTATCAATGTTATCAATTGATAATATTTTCTGTGATGATTATCATGTTGCTAATACTGGTATTGTTGGTGGTAGTGCTGAATCATTAAGTCAAATACAAATGACAAAAAGAATGAATAATATGATTGAGGTGTTTAATGATGCCGTCAAAGAATCTCCATTTAGTGAAGAATATACAAAATATTTCTTTATTAATAATGAAGTATTCTTTAGTTATATCTTAGACAAATATAAATTAGATTGGTACAATTTACCATTTGAGTGGCATCATTATCATTTTCATATGCCAAATGAACACAAGATATTTTATAAAAATAAACTATTAAAAGCAAAAATGATACATATGATTGATAAAGATTTTGGAATATTTTACGATGTATAGAACAAGAGATTTAGAAATTTTTGTTGACTTATCGACATACTGTAATGCAGGTTGTCCTCAATGTCACAGAACTTCGACAAATAACAAACTACAAAAAGAAGAATGGTTACCATTAATACAATGGTCATTTGATGAATTTAAAAAAGCATTCCCTGAAGATTTGATAAAAGAACATACGGCAATGTTTAGTATATGTGGCACTTGGGGTGATCCAGTGATGAACAAAGATATTAAAGAAATTATTAGATATATTGTTGAAACAAATAATAAAGTACCGATAAACTTAGATACAAATGGATCACTAAGAGATGAAGATTGGTGGTGGGAATTAGGTATGATTGCTGGTAAAAGTTTAAGAGTTGTTTTTGCTGTTGATGGATCTACACAAGAAATGCATGAAAAATATAGAAGATTTACAAATTTACAAAAAGTTTTAAATAATATGAAAGCATTAAGTGAAACAAATGCAATTATAGAAGGTCATACAATATTGTTTAAACATAATCAAGATTATGTAGAAGATATCAAAAAACTTTGTTTAGATAACGGTGCAAGAGGATATAGAGTTACACAATCAGATAGATTTGAAAATAGAAATTCAACAGAAGGAAAATATTTTCATTTTCAAAATGAAAAAGGTGAGAAAGAAACTTTAGAAATAACAGATTATGATCCACCTGGTGCATTTATTGCTCACACCAACAAAACAAAATTAGAAAAAAAAATATCATGTAGATGGCAAAACACAAATCGTTTAGTTGTTAATATTGACGGTCAGGTTTATCCTTGTTGTTATATTGTCAACACTCATTATAAAAGTAAATTTGCAAGTATGTTAACAGATATACAAAATCATCCAGTAATGAAAGAATATGAAAACGATAAAGATCATAACAATGTCTTTGAAAAACCATTATTGGATATAATAAAAGAAAGTAATTGGTTCAATAATACACTACCAAATAGTTGGTCTAGTGATAATCCCATTCAACAATGCAAAAAACATTGTAGTTCATTAACTAAATTCAAACATCAATTAAAAGCATATCTATGAGTAATACATATTGCACTGCACCGTTTCATCAAATCTATTGTGATAATGGAGGTCGTTATCGTCTTTGTTGTCATGCAGGACACAATAAAGACTTAAAAAAATATTCATCATCAACGCATACACCATTTGAATATTTTCTCTCTGATGAAATGGAACAAATACGACAAGATATGATTGAGGGCAAACGAATAGATGGTTGTGAATCTTGTTACAATATAGAAGAAAAAGGTAATCAATCTTGGAGACAATGGAAATATAACAAATTATATGACCACGATACCTATGTCAATCGTGTTGGATTAAAACTAAGAATCAATGGTTCATATTGCAATCTATCTTGTTATATGTGTTTTCCATATAACTCATCTACAAGAAGAAATGAATTAAAAGAATCAAATATAGATTGGAAAAAATATGATGCAGGTTATGTTCCTGTACACAGTAAACAATATGATAAAATAATCGATGATATATTACAACATATCGATTTAGTTGATTATATGAATATCACTGGTGGTGAACCTATTCAATTACCAAAACATTGGGAACTCATTGATGCAATACCAAAAGAACATGCCAAGAATATTACATTATCATATGATACGAATCTTACATCATTAACTTGGCAAGATAGAAACATATTTGAAGTTGCAGATAAATTTAAAGCTGTTCATTTGGGTGTATCGTGTGATCACTATGGTAAGAAATTATCTTGGATGAGATATCCAATTAAAGTAGATGAATTTGAAAATAATTTAGTTGTTGCAAAAGATTTAATTACACAATTAAATTGTACAGTGTCAATATTAAACATACACGACTTAGATGATATCTATTATTATTATAAATCTAAATTTGGTATAGAAACAACTTTTGTAAATGTTGTTGTTGGTCCTGATATACTATCAATTAAAAATTTACCAGATAAATCAGATTTATTAATTAAACATAAAAAAGATAATATGATATATCAAGAATTGATTAAAGAATCAAATCAAAAAGAATATGAAGATGGTTTAGAATATTGTCAAAAACTTTCGAATCATCGTCAATTTCAGTATAAACAATTATGGCAAAATATATGATTGATAAATTAAAATTCTATAATAGAAACGCTATTAATCTGGACATTACTCACAGATGTCCACTAGAATGTCCTAAATGTATAAGACAAGTTTTGAGAAACAGAGGAGAAAAAATTCCAGGCAGTGATATGTCAATGAAACATTTTAATATGTTACTTAAAAAATTTGATAGATTTATTTTTTGTGGTCAACTATCAGATCCTATATTTCATCCTAAGTTTATAGAAATTTTACAAAAATTAAAAGATAACAATAAACAAGCATCAATACATACAGCAGCTTCACAAAAATCAGTTGAATGGTATGAAAAGGCATTTAAAACTTTTCCAAATGCAAATTGGCATTTTGGTATTGATGGTTTACCAAAAGATAGTCACAAATATAGAATTAATCAAGATGGTGAAAAACTATTTGATGTTATGGTTATGGCATCAAAAATAGTTAAGAAAGTTTTTTGGCAATATATTATTTTTAAATACAATGAGAATGATATACAAGAATGTCAACGACTAGCAGAAAAACATAAAATACATTTCAAAGTTGTACATTCTTCCAGATTCTTTGATAATGATGAATATAAACCAACTAAAAATAATTTTTACGTTGAAAGAAATTATTATACGAGAGAAGAATTAAAATGAAAATGAAACCAAAATGTATGGATGAAAAATCAGCTCAATGGAAAGAATACGGTCATTCGGCAAAAGGTTTTTTAGTTCCTTGTTGCTGGTGTGATAGAATAACAACAAAAGACGATAATCTATTACACAATCTATATAAAGACCATTTACATTTAGACAATGTTGATACTGTTGATGAAATTGTATTTTCAGATGAATGGCAAGAATTTTTAGAAGCAATAAAAGATTATAAAACTGCACCTAAAGTATGTAAACAATATTGCAGTGTTGATGACGATGGTATTGATAAAATTTTTAAAAAAACAGTTTTATATAAAAAATGATTAAAATATGTACAGTCTATTTTGAGGGTAAATATAAACCCGAGTATGTTTCTAAACTTTATCGCAGTTTAAAAAGAAACAGTACAGTTGATTTTCAATTTATTTGTCTTTCAGACACTAAAGATATTGAAGCTGATATTGTATTACCATACAATCATTATTCTGATATTAAATATCATTGGCATAAACTGAAATTCTTTAGTCCGCAATTTACATATCAGAATCCAGATGATGAAATTATTATAATGGACATAGATCAAGTCATTGTAAACAATATTGATGAGATGTTAACTTGGCATGTAAGTGATAATGAAATCATATCATACAAAAAATGGTGGAATGACACTAAAATGACAATTAATGGTGGTTGGTACAAATTTAAGTCTGGCAGTTTAAAATATATTTGGGACGAATTTATAAAAGGACCGGATTTTTGGCAATTATACTATTATAACAAAAATATAGTACATCACAAATATTATGGTGAACAAAATTTTGTAGAATACATGTTAAATCGTAAAAATGCAAAAATTACAACAATGCCAGAACAATGGATTGGTAAATATACAAATGATGAACGAACAAATCGCAATTATAACTTACTATATGCAGAAAAATTCAATGATGACTATATGATACTTGATAAACCAAGTGATAATCTTAAAATTGTTCACTTTGCAAACCCAAATGCAACAATACATGACTGTAAAGATGACTGGATAAAGGATTATTGGCAATGAGAGTGATTTGTGTATGCACTGGTAAGAAATATACCGACTGGCATGTCAAAAATTTAAAATTTATGCTTGACAATTACTCTGAATTGCAGTATAATGAGTATGTAGTACTCACAAAAGACAAATATAACGGCGTTTTTAACAAATTACTAATGTTTGATGAGTTTAGAGATGGTGAAAATCTCTATTTTGACTTAGATTTAGTCATTTACAACAAAATTCCCAATCTAATAAGACAAAATGTCACAGTTTTACGTGCATGGTGGCGTGAATCTGAACACACACCACTCAATTCGTCTATAATTTCATGGACAGGTGATCAATCACACATCTATAAGAAGTTTTTAGAGCAAGAAGACTACTATTTAACGAAATATAATCGTGGTATTGATGAATTTTTGTATAAAGAACTGCAAGTTGACACTTTTGACGATGTGTGTTACTCAATACAAGGTAAAGAGTACCAAGAAAAGAACGAAAAGTACAGTATTTGTCTATTCAATCAACGTCAACATCTAATGGAAGAAGGTTGGACTGGTTGGTGGAACGATTATTTCATCGAAAAAGCAATTTGAAGCACTTCAATTGGTGTTTGTGCCTTTCTCATCTCTGCTTTTTTCTCTTTATCTTTAGAATCTTTAATAAAATCAAGTTCAAACAATGCAATCTTCAAAGCAAACAGTGATTCTTTATCATCTTCGTTATGATTAAAAATAGAATCAATCATCATATTGAAAAATTTAGAATCAGCTTTATTTGATTCAACAATTATACCATCTTTTCTTGCAATTCTAAGAACCATTTCTTCAAACATTTTTCTTTCTTTTTGATTTCTTTGATATGTTGCTTCATGCAAACCATCTAAATCAACTTGTGTAAATAATGCTTGACAGAATGGATGTTCCATGTCATGTTCGATTATAGTTTCAATCACCTTTTTGCCTTCTTCAGGATCAGTTGATAATATTGCAATTTGTGTTCTTTCATTATCAACAAAATATGCGTTAATGAAGTGATCTTTTAAATATTCTTCAGTTATCATTATGTTTGTCCTATTCTTAAATAATAAGTATTTATCGTTACTGGACTACCGTTTGGAAATTCTTGGGCACGATAATCATCAACATTAACAAATCGTGTTTGATAATTACCAGAACCATTTAAACGTGTATCAGTCATACCAGTACCTCTATTATTACCAGCGGTTGCATTGGCAGGATAAACACTATAACGTAAACGATATCCTGTTTTGGCTGATACGGCATATCGAACATAATCAGATAATGCAGATTCAAACGCAGCTGCAGTATATGTTTGTAAATGATTTGCACCTGTTTTGTATATAGGCACTGTATATGAATTATCTGTGCCATTAATTGAATACAAATAAAAATTTGAAATTGTTGTAGGTTGATCTAATGTTTCTGGAATACTACCAGCGGTATATAAACTTGTATTAGCTCTTGTATCTGTAAATACTGGTGTTGCAGAAACTCTTGTAGAACCTGTATAAGAAGTTGCAGATTGTATATGATAAGTTCCTGCTTGTTGATATGATATAGAACCTGAACCTAAAAGATCAACAGCGGGATGAATAAAAGTATCATAGAAATCTGTTTCAGACATTTCTTGTATATCATTACTTGCAGTACGATAAACTGGAAAAGTATGACCCGATGGTGCAGAAATTGTCGAATTGGTTTCATTCATTTTATCATAACTTACAGTTACAACGGAAGGTTCTGCTGTTGTCGCCTCTGATGGATAACCAGTTGCACTAGATGAATAAGAACCTGCTTGTAAACGTGTATCAGATAATGTTGGTAAGTTTGCACCACCACTACCCACAACAGTAATTGTATTTGGTGGATTTAAATAGTGTTGATAAATTGTTTGATCTATAATTTCATCGACCATTGCACTGGTCATATCTCTTAGATTTCCACTGTAATAATATAAGGGCGTTCTCACTGCCATAATTTAATCTCCTTACGAGCCAGCACCGTATAATGTTTTTTGTGCAACTCCTGCTGAATTATATAGTATTAAAGAAACTACGTTTTTTAACTCAGCAGAACCAATGGCATCATTTGCCATCATCGATTCTGTTACTGCGTTAGTTGAACCTGTTGTAATCACAGTACCTGTTTCATTTGGTAATGTAATTGTGCGATCGGCAGTTGGATCAACAACTGTTAATGTAGTTTCAAATGCATCATCTGTCGCACCTTCAAAGTTAATTGTTACTGATGCACCTATTAACATATCACTTGTAATTGTTGGTGCAGAAATTGATGGTGTATTAATTGTAGGTTGTGTTAAAGTTTTGTTTGTTAATGTATCGACTGTTGCTCTACCAACTAATGTATCAGAACTAGGAACTGTACTACTATTAACAGTACCCACACTCACATTACCTGTTGTTGTTAAATTCTCATCACCAAAATCAATTGTACCAGTAGAATCTGTAATACTACCAGTTGAAATAGACATTGTATTAATTGTCGCACTTGTAGTGATTGTAACATCACTTGGTAATCCAATTGTCAGTGTATCTGTTGCTGATACGGCAACTTCAATTTCGTTAGATGTTCCGTTTACTGTTAAAGTTTCACCAGAACCAATATCTTGTGTTGTTGAACCATCAGATATTGTCCAACCAGCAGCAGAAACAACAAGACCATAAATCTCATTAACAGCACCTATAACACTAGTTGCAGACAGACCAGAATCTAATGTTCCAATATCACCAAAATCAGATGATGATAATGTATTGAACGTAGTACGAAACTGTTCTAGTGTTGCTGTAGTTGCGACTGTTCTAGCTGCCATTTGTTATTCCTTTTAGTAAATTTTTTATCTCAATCATATCTGCTTTTAAAGTATTTATTTCTCTTACAACATCTCTAAACTGATCTGATTGTTTTTGTCTTAAACGAACACTTTGCATATATTTTGAGTATGCGGATCTATCAGTATTGATCACACCATACGTGTGTTCATCTTTTAATAAATTACTATGTCCTTCTACTCTATACTTCATTATACTGCCAATGCCAATGCTCGCATATCTGTAATCTTTGGTGCATATGCCGGGTTAGTTCCAACCATTACAATCTTAATAGAAAATGCAGTGAACTCATCTAATCCAGATGCCGTAAATTTCTGTTCAAAGAAAGTATCATAGTATTCTGGATTGTGTGGTGATTGTGTTCTTGATTCTGAAGTAATCACTGTGTTATCAGCGACACCTGTACTATTAAAATATGCATATGGTATATCATCAAAATCTCTATCATCGTTTACTTTTCGAATCTTGTATAAAACTTTAATTGTTGTGTTTGGTGGATTATTTGCACTTAGTCTTACATCTAATGCAGTTGCGGGATCAGCCAGTTTAATTTCTTTTGTAACATATTTTGAACTTGCACTACCACCAAGACCTTCGATCTCATCTTTAAATCCTGTTGTGTTACTTGATGTAGGACTATCTAATCTATTTGTGATACCAATAATGTTTGTTCTTTGTAAATCAATAGTAGGTGATAAGTTACTGTTACCACTAATCATTTGTATTTCATATGTCATCGATTTGTTACCAGATAAATTATTTGTTTCATTAACACCAGAAGCAATCTGTTGCTGTGCAGTGAAATAATAGTTATCATTTGGTATTACTTGAATCTTATTTGTTGCAGATGCCTTTGAATATGCAGTTTCACTACCATGTATAGATTTTTTTGTTGTTGCACGTACATAGTGTTTAGTGTCTGTATCTGTAAATCCAAGTTGTCCAATCTGTGGATATAAAACTTCAAATGGTACGTTTCTTGTTGCAGTCACCGATGTACCACCAATAGCACCACTTGCTGTTGCACTTGTTGTTACCGTAATAGTATAACTATCTAATGTGACATTTCCAATTGTATGTGTTGTATTGATTTCACTTATGTTAATACCGTTTGCAACGTCAGAAACATTACCAACTGCACCTGCAATAGTAACACTATCACCACTTGACATACCATGATTTAAATGATTAACTTTTAAAATTTTTGGATTATCACCAAATGCAGTACCAGAACCAGCAGTTGCATTTGATTCAATCGGACTTGAATCTAATAGAACTGTGCTTAATGCATCGTTAGTCATTTCTAATGTACCAGTTGTTTCTGTTGTAAACTTTGCTTTTCTTAATACAAATTTTAAATCATCAGCTGGTGTATCTTGTGCAGGACCGTTATTTTGTGATTTAAATAAACTACCAACTAAAGGATTGTCCGAAACACGTCTTGTACTACCTATAATATTACCACCTAATTCTGAAACGTATAGTCGATAGTTTGTGCTGTTTGTACTTATTTCGATACCGTATAATGCACCACCTTCTAAGAATACTGGACTATCAAATGTAAACTTTGTTGCAGTTGTGCCATCAGTTGATGTATTAACATCAGCTGGATTTTTTGTTACTGTACTAAATGGTAGTCTTTTAGAACCAGGTACATTCATCAGTGTATCTACTATTGAAACTGTGATTGGTAATGTGTTATCTTTTTGACTAAAAAATAAATCTAAAGAAGTTACAAAACAACCTTCTCCTATATCATTTAAAAATGTTTGTGCTATTGTCATATTGTTTACCTACTTGTCCATGCTCTTATTGATGCTCTACTTAATCCATTATTATTGTTTATTGTGCAACTATAACCATTCTTTGTTATTTTCTTAGATACTAGAGTATTGTTACGGTATACTAGTGAAGGACCACTATTGCCACTACCTCCACCTCTATCGTTACTTGATGAATTACTATTTCCTAATCTTGTTTGATTTGTGACTTTTTTGATTGTTGTTGATTCAAATAAATCAGTTTGTTTAATTACAGGAACTCTAGTTGAATAAATTGTTTCTTCTTGTGTTACTTGTAGTCCTCTTGCAGTATAAGTTGCGGTTGCAAAAGTATCAACTTCATTATTACTTTCAAAGTTATCAGATTCACTTGTCAATCTAAATCTTCTTTCACCAATTCTCCATTTTGGATTACCACTCACATTTGGATCTGGTATTGCAAAAGTGCCTTCTACTTTTCCGTTTGCATCAGTTACTAAATTTCCACCAAGTGAACCACCGTCAGGAGTACAGTATGATGAAACATCAACTTCCTCAAAGAATGGATAAACTCTTGTATTTGGTTTCATTCCTGTTGCAGTAAATGAAACAGTCTTTGCACGAATGTATGATGCAAAAGCAACGTCAACAACTTTCTCACCAAAAGATTGTTTGATTGTATCTGTACCTAATGTTTTCTTAATACCAGTTCTTGTTTGTGTTCCAGTTTTACCCTCTGTTATTGTAGAAGAAGCTTCTTCTTTAAATGTTCCTGTCCAATTTGTTTGCCATTCATTCCAGAATGTTCCTGTTACAAGTCCTGGATTTGGAATATCTTTAATTGCATTGTATAATACATTGTTTTGAATGATCAGATCAGGTCTTTGTTTTGTGTCTTTCCATTCATCGGCATCTGGTGTCAATTTAATATCACCAATGTAGTTTGCAACTAAGAATGGATTTACTGTAACTGTTTTTGTTGCATTTGTATTTTCTACTAAAACTTCTTCGGTATATGATAATGTGATAAGATCACCAGTCTTTTGATAACCATCAGCTGATCTTTGTGAATCGGTTGTATTGACTTCAATTAGTTTTACTTGATCAGTTGAACACATAGGTCTTACAACACCTTCATTCATATCCATTGCACATAGATAATCTCTTGAGGTTGTTTTACCTACATTGTGACCTTTGAATGTGTCAACAACAAAACCATTTTTAAATCTATCTAAACCATTTGAATCTTGTACTTGTGTATTTAATGCAGTTTGTTCTAGTAAAGATAACTGAGTGTAGTATTCTAAATTCTCAACTCTCTTTTGTATCTTACCAATATCTCGCATTGTAAATCTTCTATTATCAATAGGTGTAATTGCAACATCAGTTGTATTAAATGTATATGCAGGTAAACGAAGATAATACAATAACATCGCATCATCTATTTTTTCTGGTCTTTGAGGATCGATTGCAGGTGCACCTCTTGACTGTTTGAATAAACCATATCGATCAATGTAAATTGCATCAATACGTGATAGATAATATTCTAAGTCACATCTAAAGTTTGTTCCTGGTTTAATTAAGTCAACAGGAACAGCACCAGCTGTTGGACCATTTGTTTGTGAATTGTCAAAGTATGCTGACAGTGTTGTATATGCACCATTGACACCAGGAGGACTAAAGTTACCAACACGTGGTCTAAAGTCTATACAATCTCTTAACTGCAATGTACCTTTAGATGGTGACGCATATGATGGAATATCTTCATATTCAATTGCACCTGTATAACTATCAACACTAAAATAATCTCCTTGACCGTGTTCGAAATAATCAAAATCAATTCTTAATCTTCCTGTTGGTGTTGTTTGACCTGGTCTTAATACAAGACTACCGATATCATAGAAATTATCTCTTTGACCATTATCAAAATCATAACGATCAGTTATATTAACATCACTTGTTGTTGCATCTGTACTAAAGTCAGCAGACATGTAAACAGAATTTATTTTGTAAACGTCAGCACGACCTAATGAAACTCTTTGTGCTTGACATTCAACTTGTGAACTTATACTATTGATTTGATTTTGTTTTAAAGTTTTTGTTTTTTCATTTGCAACACTTCTAGTGATAGTTGCATAAAGTTTGACTTTATGTCCATTATAGTTTGCACCTAAATCTATTTGTAACTGTTTGCCTGTTGGTGAACCGGTTCTAGTAAAGATTGTCGCACTTTCGTGATTATTGCCATCTAAATCTATAATATCTCCATCGGCACCAGATCCACCAGCACCTGTTGATATAATTGATAATGCAAAATCACCATCAGCATATGCATCAAAAGTTTCATTTGCATCAGCATCAAACGTTGCGATACCATCTGAGTTTAATGTTTTTACAAACTGTCTTCTTACTGTCAAAGTTGTATCAGTTAAACTATCATTTGTGTTTGTCTTTAATGTTTTAACTGTATCTACTGGTAATTTGAATACTAAACATGAATCATCAGAGTTGTATAACTTGGCACGTCTTCTTTCAAATGGTGATGAAGTTGTTACATCGGCAGCTCCAACTGCACTTGAAATTGTTAATTGAGTATCACTTGTAATCGCCGAAACAGTTGCAGTTAAAGTTTCACCAGTATCGTCTGTAAAAGCAATAACATCACCAACAATTAATTCAGAATTAAATTGTGTAAGTTTTCCATAAACAGTTGTTGAACTATTTGCAACACTAATTGTTCCAGTAAGTGTTGTTTGTGATTCATCATAAGGATCGGTTGAATCACTTGTTAAAACTGTATCGGCAGTAAATCTAGCTGTTGTAGAATCATCATCTGTTGTTGTAAACGAGGCAACTTGTTTTGTATTTGATAGATCATATGAAGTAACAGTTGAAACAGTATATGTGCCAGATCCAGATTCATCATCAACAAGTTCACCTGTCTGAAATGTACCCTTTACATTTGATAGAATGAAAAGACCATTTGTGTCACTTCTTTCTTCTACAATACCAGTTGCACCAGAAGTTGCACCTGTAAGTATTTCACCAGCATTAACTGTGATTGCACCAGAAGTTGCAACATGTGTAAATGATGCAATGTTGAATAAACCTAATTTATAAACTGAGGTAGTATTACTTGATGATGCACCAACTGTGCCTGAATCATATTCAAAGAATTTTCCATTTGCAGTGCCAATTAAATTTTGATTTACACCAGAACCAATATTTGCAGTTCCTCTACTTGCGGTTGCAGATTTATACAAATCGATTTTTTTAAATGCATTAGATTCACCAGAAACAAAACCAATATCAGGACTACCAAAAATGTTTGTAACTTTAACATAGTTACCAATCTCAGCAGTTGTTGTAGAGTTATTAATCTCATCGAAATCTCTGGACTTATCTATTGTAACATAGTTTGTTCCTTGTGTATCAATTTCATAACCACGAACATATGCTTTACCTTTTGATAATGCAATAGCAAGTCTTGCCTTTGATTCATCAACAGTAAAAATATCTTCATAATAAGTTACACCTGAATTATCCACACCACGATAAATACCACGACCATACTTAGAATCACCTGAGGCAAAATAATGTTCTCTTATATCAATATCAAAATTCTGAACAACATAGTCACCAGATTCATCATATGTTCTTCTTGCAAGAGTATCTTCTAAAACATTATAATCTGTTTTAATAACTTTACTTTGTGTTAATCCATCTTTGACTTTTAGTAAATCAATAAAGTTGTTATCATCAGTGGATGATAATTCTTTTTTAGCAAGTGTTAATGCAATCTTATATCGATGAGCGCCGGGTGCATTTACGTTTGATGTTCCTGTTGCATTATCATTTAAACTAGTGTCATCTGATGGTGTAATAAAACTTTCTGTAACTGTAAATCCAACACGATAAGATGATGCAGTACTATAAGAATCTAAAATTAAAGTTTGTTCATCATTATTTACAAAGAAACCATTTACATAATAGATACCTGCTTGAACATTAACAGCCGTACCAACTCCTGTCGCATTAGTGTCAATAGGTAATGTGGTAGCACTTACACCAACAGTTGCAGTTTCACTACCATCACCTGTAAGTGATTCACCATCTGTAAATCTTTTTGTTGCATTGTCTGTACCTTGTTTTTTATAAACAACAAATATTGTTGCAGCTTGTGTAGATGATGCTTCAGTCGAATTAACAACCTCTGCAACTACACCACTTGAATCTCCTGTAAATACTGTACCAACTAAATCGGATGCATTTGTTGTTGAGTGTACGGATAACTTAACATATTCATATGATGATGTGTATGTTATTTCACCTGGAATAATTTGAGCACCATCTTTGAATAGATGATTGCCCATTCTTGTAACTTGATTTTGAAGAATAGTTTGAAGTTGAGTTAGTTCTCTTGCTTGAACAGCATAACCAGGTCGAAATAGAACTCGATGAAAATTTTTATCTTCACTAAAGTCATCATAATATGGAGTGACATTAAAATTTGTTGTCATAATTTATTAAAACTCCACGATTAATTTTATATTCTCAGTTTGATCTGCGGCCCTTGAAATTGGTTTTCTATTTTCAATATAAATTACATCACCACTATCATGTGTAAATTCTGGTGTTGTGTCGTGTGAACTTGGAGTACCTGTGACACCAGATGTTCCACCTGTTACTGTATTTGATCCAGAAAATGCTGTTGCATCACCATTAGCATCGACACCTTGATCAGCAAATTGTGGTTGAATATATCGTAAAACATTCGTTGATGAATTCCAATCAACGACATAACCAATTGCACCAGTTGTTGATTGTGTAATCTTTTCATCAGGTAAAAAGTTACCAGAAGCGGATGACATTGTAATTGACTTTGTTGCATCAAGTGTATCAGCAGTTGCTGTTGAACCTGTTCCACTATCAACAGGATTTCTTATAAGCATGATTCTTCTAAAATCGTTTGCAGTGTTAAAGTCACCAGAACCATCATCTTGTGTTAAGTTAACGTTCATCATTACAAAGAAACCACCAAGTTCTTTTACACAATCAGAAGCATGTCCACCTTCTGGTGAAATGATAAAGTCAATATCAGCACCTGTTACATTACCAAAATCTGAAGCAAGAATACTTGCAAATGTGTAACCAGAACCTGCATTAGTAATTGTTACCGATGATACAGCGCCAGATGCCACAACAACAGTTGCAGTACCAGAAGATCCGTCACCACGAATGGCAATGTCTGTGTATGTTGCATCAGTACCACCAGTACCTGCATCTGTAATTTTTACAAGTTCAATTGCACCTGCAGTTGTAGAATAATCTGTTGATTCAGTTGATACATGCATGAAGTCAGTTGATAAGAAATTTGTTTGTTCTGCGGCTGTTAGTGAATACATATACTTCCAAGTATAACCATCAGCAGTTGAGAATGTTGATGTGTTTTTGTTACCTGAAGGTTCTACGGTTGATGCCGCACCATCGTTATTGTCGATACATTTATAAACATCAAAAGTACTTGTGAGTACATAGAATGTTGCATCGAATAAATTAGACACACTACTATCGGAAGTTATTGTACTGCCAGCACTGTTAATGTTTCCGTAGTCGTGTCTGTAATAGTCATAGACTGTACCTGTTACCCAGTTACGTCTTGGGATAACTGTTGATACATCTGAACTTGAAATCTTTTTAGCAGATAGCATATCATCGTATGCATAATACTCTGTTCCAATATCATCATTGGGTGTTGGTGGATTAGTATCTGTTCCGTCATTGAATGCTTGATTATCTGCAAATGCTTGAGGTCGACCAATACCTAGATAATAAGTATCAGCTGCCTCACCGAAACTCTCTTTAAATTGTTCAGCGTTATGAACTCTGAATTTGTTTGTTATTATTGCTGGCATGTTACTTCCTTCATATTATATTTATATCTATTTATCATGTTTATGGAGACGATGATGTAGTTATTTCTGTAGGTAAAGTAAAGTTTGTTCGCAAATCTGAGTTAAAATCTGCAAATGTTGGTGTACTCTCGTTTGGTGGTGTTTTACCTGTACCTCTTATCTTTATATTATTTAGAACATCTAAAGTAATACCACTATCACTGGCAGTCGTATCAAAGGCTGTTGATGCAAAACGATTGATATTAGAATATCTAGGTCCTGCATAGACAAATCCTCTTGTAACATTGACAGACTGGACTGATCGTTCTCTGTCTGAGTTCATTACAATCTTGTATTCACGTTTTAATGTAATATCTCTTGTATTACCAAACGATGCACTACCCTCAATACCAAGACTAGGTGTTGAACGTAAAGATGTGCCGTCATCCACTGTACCCAATCTTCTACCAATCTTTTCTGAGAAGATCAGTTCAAAGAGTTCAATGACTTCATCAGATTCTACTGCACCACTTGTTAATGTAAATCCTGTCTTCATCTTTGCGTTAACTTGTGATGCAACGGAGACTTCTCCAAAAACTTTGAAACCAGCAGGATGCATAGAACGTTTAAGATCATCTCTCCATGATTGAATTGCTTCACCAACTTTAACAACATAAGAGAAGTCTTGATAATAGTCACTATCTTGTATCTTCTTACTATTCTCTGATACATGACTATCAACATTAATGTATTCACCTGAATCTGTTACAACTGTTCCTATCGTTGCAGTTGCCGAACCAGATTCATCACTAAAAATTGTTGCTGTTGATCCAGAATCTGAACCAGTAATTGTTTCATTAATCGAAAATGCATTATCAATATCGTCTAGTTCTAGTAATTGATCATCACCATTGAACTTTGCCACAGTTGCAGTTGAAGTTGTTTGTTGTTCTAATAAGAAATTATCACCACTTGTTTCATCAACAATATTTGTTACTTGTGGTATTTCTTGTACATCATCTAAAACAATTCTAAATCCATCTTCAGTAATAATTTCATCTGAATAAGTTGTGCCTTTAATATTTTTTCTTGCCACATTTTCTTCTCTTGGTATATCATCGATTAAAAGTTTTTCTTCAACACCTGTGTAATCATAAGTTGCATCTTCTAATTGTATGCTACCATTATCATCTTCTAAACGATATTCAGCTGAACGTGATGATTCGGTTAAGAATGTATGAGTAATTTGTTCAAATGTTTCTGCAACAATATGATTTGTTGTTGTACTCGTAACAGTTTCGCCAATTGTAAATGATGCACTTACATTTTTTGTTTGTAAATGTGAATGTAAATTCACATCTGGTACTGCCTGATAATTATATCCATGATTTAATACATTAACATTTAATAGTTTACCAATCTCTGGATTTGATGCAAAGATGTCAGCACCAGAACCACCAGATGATGTAACAGAAAGAACAGGAAGTTTTTCATAACCACCACCTTGATTTGTAATTTTAATATCAGTGATGTCACCAAGACTACTATTGGTTTCATCTTCCATGACAACAATACCACCATCTTCATCTAATAATTGAAACTCATCTTCACCTTCTAAAGTAAAACCACCATTGACAACACTGACAACAGCAGCCAAATCTGTACCACCTGTTCCTGTATTTGTTACTGCAATCGGATCGTTTACTGCATAACCACTACCACCATCTTCAACGTTTATCTTTGTTATACCTGCACTTGACACATCATCAATTTGTAAAGTTGCACCTGTACCAGAACCTTCATTTGAAAAATTAATTGTGTCTAACGGAACATAGTAAGCACCACGATTTGTAATTGTTACTTGATCAATAGACGGTCTGATCACACACTGAATTAAAACTTCTGGATCTGTTCGATCAACACCTGTTAAAAAGATTTCTGTTTCTTGATCAATCTTATCACCCGTTTCTAAAAGAATTGAATCACCATCTTCTAATAATAAATCATCATCGTTTGAAAATCTAAAGTCACCAGAAATACTATCATCTTCTAAGAATAGAGTTGAAACAACAACACCATCAATTGTTTCTTTATCAACTTGATTGACGATTGCCGTTGCAGTATTAACAAATGAGTTACCAACTATTTCTGTTTGTGTAATTGTTTGATTAAGAAGATTGGCAGTGTCGGCATCAGTTGGTGATTTCAATGTAACTTTGATAAGTTTTCTTTTCTTCCAATTACCATCGGACACACGTAATAAGTCAATTGTTGGATAATAAATTTCAGCATTCTCATCTAATAATGCACGAAAGAATGCTTTGTGTCCTTCCGTTGTTCCTTTTTTCTGATAAAGATCAATAATGTTTTTTGTAAATTTTCTTTTGTCTAAACCTGCAACAAGATTATTTGGTATTGCATTGAGTAATTGATTACGAAACTCTAAAAAGAAATTGTCAAGTGTTTGATCAACATCAACATACTCTAGTAACTGATTAATATTTTCTACAGGATTACCACGATAGTTTCCTATTGTTGCACTTGCACCAGAAACAGAACCTGTAATTGTTTCACCAATAATAAATTTTGTATTGGCAGTAATATAGATTTTATTATTATCAGAATCTTCTACAAGTATGGTTGCCGTTTGTCCTGATGTTGCACCTGTAATTGTTTCACCAGAAGTAAACTCACCATAGACTGATTGTTCGTCAACAATGTAATCACCAGAGTTTGCATTAAACTCATCAGTTGCATTAAGTTGAAGAAAAGAAGTTTCAGCAGTTTCTAATTGTATTTGATCAACTTCTTGTTTGTTTGATAAAGTAAGTACAGCACTTTCCATAAGTGTGTAATACTTTTCGATAAAGGTAAGAAGTTCTGGATGACGGGAACGAACAAATTCAGGAAATTGTTTACTTACAATCTTTGAAATTTTTTTGTCATTAGTTGCCATTGGTCATTAATAGTTTGATGATGTTGTTGTATATCCTACACCTGAAGTTTCTGCATAGTTGTCAGCAGTTGCAGTAACATTTGTATTTGATAAATCAATTTCTAATACTTGGTTACGAACAGGCACAACATCATATGATGATGGTTGCACCGTTACTCTTAGTGTTGTTGTTGATGCACCATCAATGTCTGACAATGATGTAATAAACAAATCTGTAATTGTCACAACACCAGTTGTGTAATTGATTGTACCTTGAGTTGCATTTTTAATATTCTTAACACCAGTTGCTGATACAGAATATAATCTTACAATACCAGAACCATTATCATCTAAGAAATATTCCGTTGTTGCATCACCATTAATTTTAAATCCAGATGTTGTAAGTATATTCATATGACCATCGTGAGGATGATATAATGCATTACTAAACTTGACAGTGTAAGATTCTGATTTAGTTGTATCAACTGTAAGTTGTTGATACATTTTAAACTTGGTGATGTTACTTAGAATAGAAGCGTCTGTATTGTTTACTGACTGAACTAATTGTGAATGTCTAAGTATGCCGTCAAACTTTTGTAGATTTGTTGTGTTGAATGTTGAGATGGCGTTAGATACTAAAGTCTTAATACCATTTGCATCTTTAGTTGTTGTCTTGGCATCATACTTCACATCACTATCAATTGTCAAAAAGATTGTTTCAGGATCAACAACCACTGGTATAATTGATGCCATTTTGTACTGACCTAAATCAGAAACAATTCTTTCTTTTTCTGTTGTTGTAAGATTGGTACCTGCCAATGACTTAATCGAAATATAAACTCTACCATAAATTGGTGGATCATTGTCTTCACCACCCCATACACGAATTGATTGAACATTAGGATAAATGTCTGATACAATTGCTTTGTAGTCACCCATTGTGACAGCACGATTTTGTGCTGAGAATCTTTTTGGTGCATTAAACTTAATTGACTTTAATGTTTCTGCAGCTGCACCACCTGATGCATTGCCTATTGTTGTCACTTGTATATTAGAGAAACCACCAATCGAACCTGAAAATGAAAATGATGATGCACCGTTTGCTTCACTTGTATTACCTACAATGTATTCGACTGTTACAATGTTACCGTTGTCTAAGGCATTACCTAAAATACCATCACCAAAATAAATTTCATATTTGCCATCTTCAACTTCTTGTAAAAAATAAACACGTGATGTTGAACCAATGTTTGTAATAGAAGTATTCAATGCATAAGTAAATGATGTTGAATCACTCGAAGAATTTTGTACGGTAACTTTTAATGTTGTTGTATCACCATTTGGATTGTTAATGATAAAACGTTGATCAGGATCAGATGTGTTGACCGTATAACGTTCTGTAACTAAAGTACCCTCATAGATGTCCACATTCGAAAAAGTATAAACACCATTGGTTGGTGTAATACTAATTGATTTGTTTACTACAAACTGATAAGTGTTATCGTCAACGGTTGTTGTTAGTGTTGAACCTTTGTTTAGTGTTAGTGTTGATGTGGTTACATTGTTGACAGTAATGTCCACAGTGGCCTTTGAACTTCTAGCAGAACGTGGTGTGTAACCTAAATGTTTGGCATGAGATACAACGCTCTGACGAAGTTGTGCTGAATCTAAAAACATTTCGTTTGCCAACATGTTAGCATGAAAGGCATTGTAGTGTGTGTTGTATGCCAATAAATCTAAAAGAACATTTAAACCAGCACCTTCAAAGTCGTAGTCTGTAAATTCTGTTTGTTTGGATAGATATGTTTTTAAATTATTTTTAATTTGATCAAAATCTAAATCAGTAATTTGTAAGTCGTTGGCCATTATCGTGTTCTTTCTAACATTGTTTCAATTGTAATTGGTTCTGGTGAACCTACAACATAAAAACTAATTGTCACTTGATAAGCATTTCGATCTAGTTGTGCATTGGTATTCACACTGACCAATCTTGCACGAGGTTCATATGTTGTCAACAAGTCTTCAACGGCACGTGTAATTGCAATGTCCGTAATTGGTGTCATGTTCTCAAATAACAAATTACGAATATCAGAACCAATTTCTGGATGAAAAGGTTTTTCAAAGTGATTGAGTTCGATGAGATTACGAACACTTCTCTTTACTGCTTCGACATCTTTGAGTTTGGCAATATCTTTGGTTGCTGGATTGGCAATAAAAGACAAATTCAAGTCTTTATAATTTCGACTTGACCGTTCTTTGGATATTGTTGTTGTGTCGTAGAGACCTGCCATATGACTATTTATATGACAAATAAAGAAATTCTATCGACCCTGTCTATTGTATCTCTTAAAACTTCTTCTCTTATGTTTGTTCATGGAGTTGAGTTTTAATCGACCATCTCCAATCGAAGTTCCTTTGGCAATAGGCTCGTGGGAAGGTTTGTCTGTACCTTTAGATTTCGCCATTACTTACACTCACAGTTTCCGCAGCCACATGCCTGACACGATCCACCATTGGAGCAGTGACAGTTATGACCACAATTTTTACATTCGCTCATACAAAGTATTTATACAGGGTGCGACAAAGTGTCGCAGCTGCTCATTTTTTGCTTGTTTTGATGGTGGTATTGTATATACTGGAACCATGTTAAACCGACAGTATAAAAGAGTGTTTTTAGCTGCGACAATATGTGCCAAAAATAATGCTATTTTATGCTTGCAAAATGAAAGGAAATATGGTACATTATAACCATGAATAAAAAACAATACGAAGACGAAAACCTAGATACTCTGTTACAAGAGTTTGGTTATGAAACTGATGACAACGATGATGTTGAAATCGCTACGATGGACGAAATTGAAGACTTAGAAATCTTTAATCAATAATAAGGAGACACTACATTATGAAACACAACTTAACAAATTTAGAAACCATGCTGAAGATCAAGGATCTTCTTCGAAAGTTACCAGACGATTGTTTGGTGACTGTATCAAAAATGGTGAGAGAACAATCTAAATCTCTCAAACGTAGAAACCCGATGAAGGGTTCTTTTGCTGGATTTCGAATTGGTGAGAAAGTCCAGTTCGGTCGACCACGTGGTCGTAAACACGTTGGTGTCATTCTTAAATGTAATCCTGCGAAGGCAGTGATCCAAGAATCCACTGGAACTAAATGGAGAGTTCCTTATACTTTAATATCGGAGGTAGCATAACATGATAGAAGTAAAATCAGCACAGTCTTTAGACGAAGGCATCCAAAACATTATCGAAGCAAGTAACGAAGACTATGATCGTTTTATCGATAATGAAAATATGAAACAAGAGTTCGCCAACTCTTGGAAAGTTCAACCAGGACAGAAATTCATTAAGTTAGTATCCAAAGGTTCTGTTCACAGTTTCATTGTGAAACAAGATATGTACACACCGGGTGGTCAACTCCGATTTCGAAAAGGTGATGTACTGAAAGCCGCATCATGGAGAGCACCTGCACTCAACCGTGCAAGAGGTAATGTCTTTGACGGAAACTATCCGATGCAGTGGACTGGTCCTTTGTATTTGAAATAGTATTAAGAATTTTCTAGGGCAGATATTTAACAGTGCAAACTACAAGGCACTATATAACTCCCATCTGAATATGTTTCTATTTTAGTTGTTGATAATACTTTGGCAACAGTTGATGAACGAATAATATCATCTGCTTGAACTTTACCTGTGCCATCACCATTGGATTGAATTAAATCACCTTTAGATACTGTTTCGGCACTATTCATTCTCACAACAAATGTACCTGTTTGTGCCACATACATATCATTGACTGTGTCATCATCATTATCCCAATCTACAAAAACACCATAAACTGCTTTTGATTCAGATGTATCGGATACTTTTGCTTTACTATGTTTAACATCATTTTCTTTAACAATAGTTGCTTGATAATCTGTACCTTCATAATTGTAAGTAATAATATCACCAACACTTTCACCTTCTTGTAAAACATAACTTTTTTCCATTTGTACATCATCTTTGCCTTCTTCTTGAATTGTAAAATGAACTTGATACCAATCCATCATTTCATCAAGAGATTCTAAAATTGTACCTTTTAAAATTGTTGGTTTAGAATTATCACTAAGTCTTGACCAGTGTGTTCCTGTAAAACCATTATAAGAAACAGTAGCACCAGATACAGATATACTTCCTTCTGTTGCACCATCTTGTTGAAAATCTACTAATGAGCCATCACTATCTCGTCTTTGAATAAACATAGTGACAAAATTACTTCTGTTAAATGATACTGTTCCTGCAGTTTCAATTTGACCACCTACATTTGAGCCACCAATATCATTACCAGATGCACTTACTAAAAATCTGTCTGTTTTCCATTTTCCTCTTTGTGCACCGCCTGTATAAAATATAATTAAATCACCATTATAGATATCTATTCTTGAATGATAAACATTATCATTACCACCTGCAGCTAAAATTAAATCACCTGCATTATTACTAATCCACGCTTCTCTTGTATCAGAACCATCTTTTAAACGAATACTTGGGTTTGAACTACTGTTTGAATCGCCTTTAATAACTAACAATCCATCCATTGAAGTTTCGCCAATACCTACCCTACCAGAACTATCTATACGTAATCGTTCTGTATCGTTTGTTTCAAAAGCAATTGGTAATGCATCTGCTGTGGATAATCTAAACCTATCCGAATTATCATATTTCATAATGAATGAGCGAACTGTTCCAGATGAATTTTTTCCTAGTAAAGAAACAGCTGATTCTCCTGGTGTTCTTGTATTTTCTAATCTTAATATTAGAGAACCACTATCAGATGTTGCTAAATGAAGTTTTTGAGTAGGACTACTTGTACCAATCCCTACATTACCAGAGCTGTCTATACGCATACGTTCTGTAGAGCCCCCTGTATCAAAAATTATAACTCCACTGCTTCTTACTCGACCTGCACCTGTTGCTAATAAACTA
>Ga0255772_10000724_pt1 | contig 32402 bp, 29 predicted proteins | sample 071ome_34_FD_179970 | JGI IMG/M metagenome (GOLD analysis project Ga0255772, IMG submission 179970) | Coastal salt marsh microbial communities from the Groves Creek Marsh, Skidaway Island, Georgia - 071411BT metaG (version 2) | ecosystem: Environmental > Aquatic > Marine > Intertidal zone >...
AGTTCGTCGTGCGCGACCCCGGCCGGCACAACACCCGGCCAGCGGATGATGGCCGGGACCCGCATGCCGCCCTCCGTGGTGCGCCCCTTGTTGCCACGGAGCGGGGCGTTGCTGCCCTCGCCCGGACGGGCGAGCGCTCCGTTGTCGCTGGTGAAGATGACGATCGTGTCGTCGGCGAGACCGAGGGCGTCGAGTTCGTCGAGCAGCACGCCGGTGGCCCAGTCGATGGCGTGGACGGCAGCGCCATAGGGGCCGTTGCGAGAGTCGCCGTGGAAGGTGTCCTCCACGTACAGCGGCAGGTGGACGTGCATGTGGGCGAAGTAGAGAAAGAACGGCCGGTCGACGTTGTCGCGAACGAACTCGACCGATCGTTCGACATAGCGCCGGGTCAGCATCGTCTGGTCGGGCTGCTTCTCGACGACTTGCTCGCCATCCATCAACGGCAGCGGCGGATACGGCAGCACCGGCGGAGGCGTGAAGCCGGCCGCCCGCAGGGCCTCGGCGTGTTCGAGCATGGCGTCGCTGACCTGGGTGCCCATGTCGTTGCTGTACGGCAGGCCGAACCATCGGTCGAAGCCGTGGTTGGTCGGGAGGAACTCGGGTTGGTCACCGCAATGCCACTTGCCGATGATCTCGGTGGCGTACCCGGCGTCCTTCAGCACGGAGGCAATCGTGTGCTCCTCGGGATTGAGTCCGTACCGCATCCCGGGGAAGAGCACATGCAGTCCGCCGAAGTCGTCGAAGCCGATGCGGCTCGGATACGAACCGGTCAGCATCGAGCCGCGAGACGGTGTGCACACCGGGGCCGCCATGTAGAAGCTGGTGAGCCGCACGCCTTCATCGGCTAGGGCGTCGATGCGAGGCGTGTCATGGACCTCGGATCCGTAACAGCCGAGGTCGCCGTACCCCAGATCGTCACAGTTGATGAGGACGATGTTCGGTTGCCGCGTCATGACGGCAGGGTAGGGGCCAGCCGCGGGCAGGTCGACTCTCCGGACGCCTTAGGGCTCTGGAGGAGCGACGAAGTCGATGAGTTCCTCGACGGCCCCGAGGAGTGGCGTCTCGAGGTCCTTCCACGAGGTGACCTTGCCGAGCACGTGCTTCCAGAACGATGCGGGGGTCGCCTTGATGCCGAGGGCGTCGATCACCCCCTCCTTCCACGGCTGTCCCTTCGGGACCTCGGGCCAGTGGTCGATGCCGATCACGGAGGGCTTCACGGCCTGCCAGATGTCGACGAAAGGATGGCCGGTGATCATGACGTTGCGGTCATCGATCTCGGCAGCGATCCGAGACTCCTTCGAGCCGTCGACGAGGTGGTCGAGCAGGATGCCGAGGCGACGGCGATCGCCGGGGCGAAAGCCCCGCACTCGTTCGGCGAGGTCGTCCGCTCCCTCGAGTTGTTCGACGACGACACCCTCGACGCGCAAGTCGGCGCCCCAGACCTTCTCGATGAGTTCGGCGTCGTGGATGCCCTCGACCCAAATTCGGCTGGCGCGGGCGACTCGGGCGGGAACATCGCCTGCGTCGATCGAGCCGCTGGCGGTGATCTTCGGTCCCTCGGGTTCGGTCCTGGGCGGCACGAGTTTGCAGGGCACGCCTTTGTTGTCGATGTCGGCTCGTACCGACCCGTCGGCGTAGCGGACGGTGTGGTCCTTGCCGTAGCGGTCGCGCAGCACGAGTCGTGGGGGAGCGAACGACACGAGGGCGCCGACGACGCCGGTCGTTCGATCCTCCAGCACCACGCCGCGGCGGGCGACGACGACGGGATAGTCGCGTTTGCGGGTGCGAGGGGCGTTCGGGTCGAGCGGGTCGGACAGCATCCCGGAGGCGTCGTAGCTCATCGGCCCGAAACCTAGTGGGCCGGAAACCCTTGGTCGGGCGACGGTCCGAGTGGCCACTCTGGGAGCAGTTACTCTTACAATTAGAGCGTGGACTACCACGTTGAAGAGTTGGCCGACACCTCCGGGGTCGCGGTCGACACGATCCGGTATTACCAGCGCGAAAAGCTGCTCGCCCCGCCGAGGCGAGAGGGCCGTCGGGCGTTCTACGACGACGCCCACCTCGAACGGATCCAGGAGATTCGCTCGCTCGCACAGCAAGGGTTCAGCCTCGCCCAGATCCGTGAACTGTCCGCCGGCGACGGCTCCGGCCTGCTCGTCGATCTCGCCCAGCAGAACGCTGTCGACCCCAACCTCGACAAGACCGAACTCGCCCGCCGCGCTGAGATCCCCGAGTTTCTCATCGATGTCGTCGTGAGCGCCGGGTTGTTGACCCCGATCGGCGAGGGCGATGACCAACGCTTCGCCGCCGATGCCGTCGACATGCTCGTCGCCGCTCGCACCCTCGTGAACGAGGGGGTGTCGCTCGAGGAGTTGACCGCCCTCGCGATGCGGCACGCCACGCACATCGAGAACGTCGTCGACGACGCCATCGAACTGTTCAAACGCAACAGCCGTCGCCACGACGCGGACGGGGCCGAAGGCGGCGGCCACGACGATCTCGTCTCGCTGATGCATCGCCTCGTGCCGGTCGCATCGAACCTCGTCGGCCAGCACTTCGAGCGCACCCTGCGCACCCGTGCCCTCGCCCGCCTTGGCGACAACACACCGGTCGGGGGCGGTGTGGTCGTCTTCGCCCGCAAGCTCGACGAACGAGTCGATCCGGTCGCGATCTATGCCGCCGCGACCGATCACCACCGATCGCTGTGGATCCGTCCCGACGAGCAGTTCGCCCTCGTTGCGCTCGGCGCTGCGGAGCTCGTCGAACCGCATGGCGATTCCCGCTTCTCTGCTGCGTCGGCCGCACGAGCCGCCCTGAGCGCGCGGATCCGTCGTCATGGACCCGCCGACGCGCCTGCGCCCGTCATGGTCGGCGGCTTCTCCTTCACCTCCGGCACCCGTCCCATTGCTCCCGACTGGACCGGCTTCCCCGATGCGCGATTGGTGCTCCCCGAGGTCACCGTCGTCGATCGGCCCGACGGTTCGTGGCTGCTGGCCGCAACCTCACTCGACGAGGGCGACGACGAAGGCGCCGCGCTCGACATGCTCGAAGCCCGGCTTGAGGAGATGGCGGCCGCCCCCGCACCCACCCCCGCCGTGCTCGGTGAGATCGTGCGAGGCGATGCCACCCACGACGATCCCGACTATGTGCGGCTTGTGGCCGAGGCGATCGGCGACATCCGCTCGGGCGAGCTCGACAAGGTCGTGCTTGCGCGGGTCTTCACCCGCGGACCGATCGACACCCCCGCCGTGCTTCGGGCCCTCGCCGAACGCTTCCCAACCTGTGCGACCTTCGCCTTCGGTGTCGGCAACCGGGCGTTCATCGGCGCCTCGCCCGAACGTCTCGTCACCCTCGATGGTCGTGAGGTCTCCACCGTCGCGCTCGCCGGTACGACCGGCACCGGTGGCGACGAGACGGCCGATGCCGAACTCGCTGCGGAGATGCTGGCCTCGCCGAAGATCCGTGCCGAGCATCAGTTCGTCGTCGACGACATCACGGCCCGCCTCGCCACGCTCGGCCTGGTCGGCGAGACCCCGGTCGAACCGGATGTGATGCGTCTCGCTCGCGTCCAGCATCTCCGCACCCCGATCACCGCTCGCGTCGAGCGCCGCTCCGGTGGGGTGAGCGACATGGACGTGATCCGGGTTGCCAACGTGCTCCACCCGAGTCCTGCCGTCGGCGGCACACCATCGGATCCGGCGGTCGAATGGATCCTCGCCAACGAACGTTTCGACCGCGGCTGGTACGCCGCGCCGGTCGGCTGGACCGACCTCGACGGCAACGGTGAGCTGCGAGTCGCCCTCCGCTCGGCCCTCGTCGACGAGTCGCAGGTGCAACTTTTCTCCGGAGCCGGGATCGTCGCCGATTCCGATCCCGACGACGAACTCGCGGAGACCGGCGTGAAGCTCCGGGCTCTGCTCGATGTGATGGAGTCCGCTCGATGACGGAACGTATCCCTGTGTCCGATCCGGTCTACGGCCCCATCGCCGCCTTCGCCGGTCAGCTCGCTGCGCTCGGTGTTCGCGATGTCGTCATCTCGCCGGGCTCGCGCTCGACGCCGCTGTCGCTCGCGTTTCACGCCCACCCGGCGCTGCGCACCCACATCCAACTCGACGAACGCTCGGCGGGCTTCTTCGCCCTCGGTCAGGCCAAGGCGTCGGGCCGTCCATCGGTGTTGATCTGCACCTCCGGCACGGCTGCGGCGAACTATCTGCCCGCTGTCGTCGAGGCCAACCACGCCTGCGTTCCGATGATCGTGTGTACCGCCGACCGACCGCCGGAGCTGCGCGGTTGGGGTGCCGGACAGACGATCGACCAGGTCGGCATGTTCACCACCAATGTCCGCTGGGCTTCCGATCTGCCGGTTCCGTCCGATTGGTCGGAGCCGGCTGCCCGCCTGGCCGCCACCCGGGCCTTCGAGTCGTCCGTGGGTGCGGGCCGAGGCCCTGTCCATCTCAACTGGCCGCTTCGCAAGCCCCTCGAACCGGTCGATGGCGTACCGGTTCGCGAGTACCCCACACCGGATGACCGGTTGTCGTTCACCAGCGCTCCCACCACCGATCGCCTCGGCGAACTCGGCGGGTACGAGCGAGGCGTGATCCTTGTCGGTCCCGACGCCGTCGCCGGCATCACGCCTGGGTACCGCTTTGCCGAACATGTCGCTGAACTCGCCCGTGCACTGGCCTGGCCCGTCATCGGGGAACCGATGAGCGGTATGCGGCTGCACGACGACGTCGTCATCGCCTCGGCCGAACACCTGCTCAAGCACCCGATCCGTGAGGAGCTCCGTCCCGATGTCGTGGTGAAGCTCGGCGGTGCCCCCACGACAGCGCCGGTCAACCAGTGGCTCGACGCGGTGCAGCCCCTCCACGTTGTGCTCGTCGACGGCGAGCATCGCTGGCACGACGCCTCGTTCACCACTACCGAACACCACGCCGTCGACGCCGACTGGTGGGTGCAGGTGAGCCGTCCGGCTGAGGCTCGGGGTCGCAGCGAGTGGCTCGACCACTGGCAGGCGCTCGACACCGTGGCCACCGCCGTCGTCGACGAGCACCTGATCGACGGCCGGCGGAGCAGCGGACGCGTCGTGCGTGAGCTCTGTGCTGGCCTGCCCGAGTGGGGGATCGTCATGGCGTCGAATTCGATGCCGCCCCGCGATCTCGACGCCTTCGTGCCCGCCGGAACCCGCCTCGGCTTCGCCGGCAATCGCGGCGCCGCAGGCATCGACGGCATCACGTCGACCGCCCTCGGTCTCGCAACCCAGGTCGATGATGCGGTGCCCGTCGTCGTCTTCACCGGCGATCTCGCCCTCCTGCACGACATCGGCGGTCTTCTCGGTGTCGAGCGGGCCGGGCAGCGTCTCACCGTGGTCTGCATCGACAACGACGGCGGCCAGATCTTCTCGATGCTGCCGATCCACGGCCGCATCGATGCCGCCGACTACGAGACGATCTTCCGCACACCCCACGGCGTCGACCTTGCGCAACTCCAGGGACTCGCCGGCATCGACGTCACCGTCGTCGACGAGGGCGACGATCTTCCGGCCGTGCTTCAGGCCGCCAGCACCAAGACCGAGCCGGGTGTCGATCTTGTGATCGTTCGCATCGATCCGGATCACGACATGGCGGTGCGCCGCTCCATCACGACCGCCGTGGGTGAGGCGATCAACGGGTGAGCGTCATCATCCTTCACGGCTTCAGCGGCGATGGGTCGACGATGCGAGCGCTCGCCGACCTGGTCGACCCGGCGGCGATCGTGCCCGACCTCGCCGGGCACGGTGCCGGGCCGCACTCGACCGACCCCGCCGACTACACCGTCGACGCCATGGCCGACGCGGTGCTGGCGCTCGCCGGTGATCGGTGCGACCTCGTCGGCTACTCGATGGGAGGCCGGGTCGCGCTCACCGCAGCGTGCCGACACCCTGAGCGAGTGCGGTCGCTGACCCTCATCGGCGCCTCGGCCGGCCTCGCCGACCCCGACGAACGTCGAGCTCGGGCGAGCGCGGACGACGAGCTCGCCGAGCTCATCGAGCGGGACCTTCCGGCGTTCGTCGAACGGTGGATGGCCAATCCGCTCTTTGCCACTCAGACCCGGCTCGGCGACGACTACCTCTCGGGCGCTCGGGCACAACGTCTGGGCAACGACCCCGTCGCGCTCGCCACCAGCCTCCGCCGGGCGAGCACGGGAAGGATGACACCGCTCCACGACCTGCTCGACCGCTGCGCGATGCCGGTCGGCCTGGTCGTCGGGGGCGATGACGCCAAGTTCGTCGGGATCGCCGAGACCCTCGCCCGTCGACTGCCCGATGCAGAGATCCATACCGTCGAGGCGGCCGGGCATGCCGCCCATCTCGAGGATCCCGCCGCAGTGGCCGAGGCGGTCCGTCACACGATCGGGCGGGCATGAGTCTCGATCTGATCCCCTACGACCTGCCGCTGCGATCACCGATGGTGACCTCGCATGCGATCGTCGCCGACCGCCAGGGTGCTCTCGTGCGTCTCGACGACCACGGCCAGATCGGTTGGGGCGACCTCTGCCCGATGCCGGGGTGGTCGGTGCAGGAGTTCGAATCGCTTCGCGACCAGGTCGACATGGCGGGGCTTCGCCTTGATGAGGACATGATCGGCGACGTGCTCGACACGCTGGTCGGCGCGCCCGAGGCCCGGGCGGCGCTCGCCGGCGCTGCCGCAGATGTGCTCGCCCAAGAAGCCGGACTGTCGCTCGCAGCACATCTCGCACCCGAGCCGCTCGAACGGGTTGCGGTCAACGCCACCATCGGCGCCGCCGACGTCTCCACGGCCTTGACCAACGTCTATCTGGCGATCGCCAACGGCATCGAGACGATCAAGCTGAAGGTTGCGCACCGCCGTGTCGAGGAGGACATAGCGCTCGTCGAGTCGGCCCGACGAGCGGTCGGCGACAAGGTCGAACTCCGACTCGATGCCAACGGCGGTTGGCGTCCCGACGAGGCGCTGGAGATCCTGCACCGGCTGGCTCCGCTCGACATCGCGGTCTGCGAGGAACCAACGGCCGGCATCGACCAGATTGCCGCAGTCGGTGCGGAGTCACCGATCCCGGTGGCCGTCGACGAGTCGGCGCGAACGGTCGACGACCTCCGTCGGGCCATCGCCACCGGCACCGTGGGCGCGGTCGTCATCAAGCCCCAGGCGCTCGGTGGGCCCGATTTCGCCATGCAGGCGATCGCGGCCGCGCACAGCGCCGGGGTCACACCGATCGTGACCTCGATGATCGACTCCGCCGTCGGCGTCGCTCATGCCGTGCACGTCGCCGCCGCCAGCGGCGTTACCGCAGCCCATGGCGTGGCGACCTCGGCCCTTCTGGCCGCCGACGTCGCCGCCCCGCTCCCTGTCGAGGACGGGGCGATCCTCGTGCCGTCGATCCCCGGGCTCGGTGTGCGTCCGTCGGCCGCTGCCCGGTAGGTTCCCGAGCTGTGGAGCTCTACATCTTCCGGCACGGCCGGCCCGTTCGTCAGACTGTCGGCGAAGACGAGGGCGCTGACCCTGATCTTTCCGACGTGGGGATCCAGCAGGCCGAGGCCACTCGGGACTACCTCCGTGAACACGGCATCGATCACGTGGTGTCGTCGACGATGCGACGAGCGCATCAGACCGCGATGCCTACCGCGGAGATGCTCGGCCTCGAGGTCGAACGACTCGAGGATCTGATCGAGTCGGACCATCGGTCCAACACGTATGTCCCGCTCGAGGAGATGTCGGCCGACGATCCCGACACTGCCCATTACTTCGATCTCGACAACCTCGAGGACCACATCTTCAGCGATGGCCTGGAGAACTTCGAGGAGCGGGTCGTGCGCGGGTTCGAGCACGTGATCGCCACCAACAAGGGCAAGCGGGTAGCGGTGTTCTGCCATGGGATGGTCACTGTTGTGTACCTGAAGTCGATCATCGGGATCGACGACGTCCTGTCGCTTCGGCCCGACTACTGCGGGCTCACCCAGGTGCAGGCGAGCAGCACCGGTGTTCGCAGCGTGCGCTCGTTCAACGAGACCCATCACGTTCGCCATCTGCTCGAACGCTGACGCCTACGATCGCCTCGTGAGCCTCACCCTCGTCGTCATGGCCGCCGGGCTCGGCTCCCGGTTCGGTGGCACCAAGCAACTCGCCGTCATCGGTACTGACGGCGAGGCGTTTCTCGACTTTGCGATCAAGGACGCCATGGCCGCCGGCATGGACAAGGTCGTGTTGATCGTGCGGTCCGACATCGAAGCGGACGTGCGTCGACACGTCGCAGGCCAGCACCCCGACCTCAACGTCGCCTACGTCCTGCAGGACACCCACGGCCCGAAGCGGGACAAGCCGTGGGGCACCGGCCACGCCGTGCTGACTGCTGCCCCCGAGGTTCCCGGCGCGTTCTGCGTGCTCAATGCCGACGACTACTACGGCGCCTCGACCTATCTGGCCCTCGCCGAGGCGGCGACGGGTCTGCCCGACGACCGGGCGTTGCTCGCCGGCTTCCGACTCGATCAGACGCTGCCCGAGGTCGGCGAGGTCTCGCGCGGCATCTGTGAGGTCGTCGACGGCGAGCTCGTGTCGCTCGTGGAGACCCACGGCATCGGGCGTCGGGAGGATGGTTCGATCACCTCGACCGACCCCGAGGGGCGCCTCGCCGACGACGCCGTCGCGTCGATGAACTGCTGGGTCTTCCCGAACAATCTGTTCGCCCACCTCGAGTCCGGCTTCGAGACCTTTCTCGCCGAGCATCGTCACGAACCGAAAACCGAATACCTGCTGCCGACGGTCGTGAACGACCTCAAGACGGCCGGTATCTACACCGTCGGCGTGGTGCCGACCAGTGAACCGTGGGTCGGCGTGACCAACCCCGACGACCTCGAGATCGCCCGGCGGCGGATCAACGATCTTCGGTCGTAGCGGCGACGACGAGGCGCTCGCCGTCGATCGTCAGGGTGACCCGCTCGTTGTAGAAGCAGATCAGGCCCTTCACCGGTGCCGATTCCGGGAGCGGCTCGTCGTAACCCCAGGCCAGGTCGGTATGAGGACCGTGCCCCACATCCACCGTCCAGTAGCGGGCGAACCCCTTGTACGGGCAACCGGTGCTGGTCTCGGTCGGCGTGAGGTGTGCCATTCGGACGTCGGCGACCGGAAGGTAGTAGCGGGGAGGGAGGCCGGTCTCGTAGAGGATTGTCGGGTTGGTCGAGTCGGCGACGACGACACCATCGATCTCGACCACGACGTGGCGGCTCGACGGCTGGGCGTCGACTCGGCGGTACGGATCCCGAGGATGGACGAAGACCTCCTCGTTCTCCTCGAACCAACGCTCGACGTCGGCGAACTCGATCTTCACGTGGCCGGGCAACTCGTCGAGTGCCGTCGTGGGCAGGCCGGGGTCGTGGACGTCGGCGACCGGGATGTACCAGTACGGGTAGTAGTCGTGTTCCCACACGAGCTGAGCGGCCTTCGTGTCGACGACCGTGCGGTCGCCGGTGATGCCTCGGATCCACTTTGCGGTCGGCTCGATCTTGAGGGCGCTCATGCTGACGAGAACACGTTCGGCACGCGGTTGATTCCCCGCCTGCGCGATGCTCGGCGCATGCTGCCTCCCGTCGTCACCCGCCATGCCGCCAACGCGATGGTCTCCACGATCGACCATCTTGCGACCGAAGCGGGCGTCGACGTGCTCCGTAAAGGTGGTTCGGCGGTCGATGCTGCAATCGCCGCCAATGCCGTGCTGTCGGTGACGTGCCCGAACATGTGCGGCATGGGCGGCGATCTCTGGGCGCTCGTGCACCACACCGACGGCCCGCCTGAGGCGCTGGACGCCTCGGGCATGGCCGGGTCCGGCGCCGACCCCGATGCCGCCCGGGCCGAGGGGCTCACGGCCGTACCGATGAAGAACGACATCCGGGCGGTGACCGTGCCGGGCGCGATCGACGGCTGGCTCGCCCTCCACGAACGCCACGGCCGACTCGACCTCGACACCGTGTTCGCCGCCGCGGTCCGCTTCGCCGAGGACGGCTTCCCGATCCACCCGACGCTGAGCGCGACCCTGCACCTCGTCGCTGCGGTCGAGCACGCCGATCTTCCGGCTGCAGCGCCCGCAGGTGCCGTCATCACCCGGCCGGGTTCGGCTCGGGCGTTGCGGGCGATCGCTCGTGACGGCCGTGCCGGCTTCTACGAGGGCGAGTTCGGTGAGGGTCTACTGGCAGCCGGCCCCGACGAGTTCGCGCCCGCCGACCTCGCCACCGTGCAGGCGCGCTGGGTCGAGCCGATCAAGGTCGACGCCTTCGGCCATCAGATCTGGTCGGTGCCACCGACAAGCCAGGGGTACCTCACCTTGCTGTCTGCAGCGATCGCGGACGGGATCGAGTTCGACGATGACGGTCTCGGCGCGCACGTCCTCGTCGAGGCGGCGATCCAGGCCGGGCACGACCGGCCGACCGAACTCTTCGACGGAGCCGATCCGGTTCGGCTCCTCGATGCCGAACGCATTTTGGATCGACGGGCCGCGATCGATCTCGAACGGGCCGGCGAGGTCGCCACCCCCAGCTTCGACGGGGACACGACGTATCTGTGCGTGATCGACGGCGACGGCATGGGGGTGTCGCTCATCAACTCCAACGCCAGTGGTTTCGGCGCGCACCTCGTGGCCGGTTCGAGCGGCATCTTCCTGCATGATCGAGGCCTCGGCTTCTCGCTTCAGGCCGGGCATCCCGCCGAGTACCGACCCGGGAAGCGGCCGCCGCACACGCTGGCACCGGCGCTCGTCACCCACCCAGACGGCCGTCTGCGCACCGTGCTCGGCACGATGGGCGGCGACGCCCAGCCTCAGATCGTCCTGCAGATGTTGGCGGCCTCACTCCGCCACGGTCGCAGTGCCGGCCAGGTGGTCGGTCGAGGGCGTTGGCGTATCGCCCCTGCCGTCGATACCGGCTTCTCGACATGGGCGCCGGGCGTCAGCCGCACGGTCGAGTTGGAGGACCACGTCCCTCAGGTGATCGTCGATGCACTCGCCGCCCGCGGGCACGAACTCGGCACGGCCGAGCACTCTCAGTTCGGCCATGCCCATCTGATCGAGATCACCGAGCACGGCTCGTTGGCCGGCGCAGCGGATCCGAGGGCGCTCGCGGGCGCCGCCACGGGCTTCTAGCCGAGGAGGTCTCGGACGACGTCGTGGTAGAAGCGTGTCGTCAGATCGAGCGATTCGAGATCGATGCGTTCATTGTGGCCGTGGAAGCGTGAGCCGAACTCGGCCGGGGTCAGCGTGGGGCTGAGCAGTCCCGCCCCGTAGGCCACCGCGCCGAGGTCTCGATGAACGCGAGCGTCGGTGAAGCCAACACTGATCGTCGGGGCGATGCGGCTGGTGGGGAAGGGGTTGGCGACCGCTTTCTGCAACGAGTCCCACAGCGGCGTGTCGATCTGCGACTGGGTCGACGGCTCTTCGAGGATGACCTCGACGCTGACTTGGTCGTAGATGTCGCCGAGCGCCTGGCGAAGGTGTGCTTCGACGTCTGCATGGGTCTCCCCGGGCAGGGTGCGGATGTCGACGTCGATGTCGACGACATCGGGGATGATGTTCGTCTTGGTCTGGCTGGTGACCACGTTCGGCGAGAACGTGGTGTGGGTGCAGGCGTGCCAGTTCCCGGCCGGGGCCGAGGCCGGCAGGGTCGCAAGCGCCTCGTCGATGGCGCCTTCGTCGAGCAGCACCGCCCGCAGTTCCGGGTCAAGGCCCATGGCGTCGACCTGGGGTCGCCAGTACTCATGAAACGACGGCGACGGGTTGTACTCGGCGATCCGTTGCACGACCGCCGCTGCCTTCACCACCGCATTGTCGGAGCGATATGGGCGAGAGCCGTGGCCTGGCGTGCCGCGCACCCGGAGGCGACGCCAGGCGATGCCCTTCTCGCCCACGACCATGGTGATGGCCGGGTCCTGTTCGCTCCCGACGTGAAGACCGCCGTTTTCGGTAAGGAGGTAATCGGTCGTGATCACGTCGGGATGGTGCTTACCCATCCAGCGGGCCCCGTACGCGCTGCCAGCTTCTTCATCGGCGACGGCGAAGAAGACGAGGTCGCCCGCGAGGCGGGTGCCGGAGCGGGCGATCGCCCGGGTGACGACCGCCATCGAGGCCGTGAGGTTGAGCATGTCGACGGCACCGCGTCCCCAGACCTCGTTGTTGATCACCTCGCCGCCGAAAGGATCCTCGTCCCAGCCGTCGGGGCTGATCGGTACGACATCGGTGTGGCCGTTGAGGCACAGACTCGGCGCGTCGGGATCGGTCCCCTCGATCCGGGCCACGAGCGACGTCCGCCCCGGGGCGGCGTGGTACTGCTGCACCTCGACGCCGGCCCCCTCGAGATAGGTGGTGAGAACATCCGCATTGCGGATCTCCTGGCCCGACGCCACGTGCCCGTCGTTCACGCAGGCGTTACGGATCAGGGTCTGGAGTAACTCGACGGTTTCGTCACCACGCGGCTCGGCCATGACGTCAGTCTGGCCGATGCTCAAGTTGCCTTCGCGGTGCCTCGGCCCGACACCAACGCAAACAGGTCGTGGCGGCCGCCGGTAGTCTGCTGACGCGAAGCTGAGCCAGCGGGGCTCGGTGAGACCGCGTCAGGAGCGTCATGCGGGGCATCATCGCCGCCGGGACCCACATCCCGCACTACCGACTCGACCGCACCGACGTCGCGGCCTTCTTCGGCAAAGGCGGCGGTCGCGGCCAGCGTTCGGTGGCCTCCTACGACGAAGACACCACCACGATGGGTGTCGCCGCCGCTCGGCGGGCCTTGGCCGCCACCGACCTCGAGCCGCAGGCACTCTGGTTCGCTACGGCCTCGCCCGCCTACCTCGAAAAGACCAACGCCACCGCAGTCCACGCTGCGCTGCAGCTTGGTCCCGAGGTCGGCGCCCTCGACTTCGGCGGCGCACTGCGTTCCGGCGCCGGAGCCCTGCGCACGGCGCTCACCGCAGGCGTGTCGACGCTCGTCGTCGCTGCCGATCAGCGCGGTGGACTGGCCACCTCCGCCGATGAAGCCGCCGGTGGCGACGGCGCAGCAGCGGTGCTCATCGGAGACGACACCGATGGTCCCGTGATCGCCGAATACCTCGGTGCCGGTATCGCAACAGAAGAGTTCCTCGAGCGCTGGCGTCTTCCCGGCGGCGACCGATCCCGTGCCTGGGAAGAGCGCTTCGGTGAGGTCACCTACGGTCCACTCATGAGCCAGGCATGGGAACAGGCCCTTGCCGCTACGTCGCTCTCCGCCGACGACATCGACAAGCTGATCGTCACCGGTACACATGGCCGTGCGGTGGCCCGCAACGCGAAGCGCCTCGGCGTGAGCGACGAAGCGATGGTCGATGATCTCTCGGGCTCGGTCGGCAACACCGGCACGGCTCACCCGCTCCTCGTCCTCACCTCGGCCCTTGAGCAGGCCTCACCTGGCGAGACCATCGCCGTCATGACCCTCGCCGACGGTGTCGAGGTCATCGTGCTGCGCACCACCGACGCCATCGCCGCCGCTGCATCGGCGATGTCGACTGCCGACCAGATCGCTTCCGGCACCACGGTCTCGTACGGAACCTTCCTGTCCTGGCGAGGGATGGTCTCGGTCGAACCGCCCAACCGGCCCCTCCCGAACCGCCCGTCCGCATCGGCGGCCCATCGGCGCGACGACTGGAAGTTCGGCTTCGTCGGCAGCCGCGACCGCAGCTCCGGGATGATCCACCTGCCGCCTGCTCGGGTCTCGGAGAAGGGCGGTGCCGTCGACGACATGGAGCCCGTGCCGATGGCCGACACGGTCGGCACAGTCGTGAGCTTCACGATCGACAAGCTCGTCTACTCGCCGAGTCCACCGGTGGTTTTCGCCGTCGTCGACTTCGACGGTGGCGGTCGTGCTCCGCTCGAACTCGCCGACTGCGGGCCCGACGAGATCGAGGTCGGTATGCGGGTGCTGCCGACGTTCCGCCGCCTGTTCACGGCCGATGAGATCCACAACTACTTCTGGAAGGTCGCACCGGTGAGGGGAGTTCGATAATGGGTTCGCACGGCATCAAGGACCAGGTCGCGATCATCGGCATGGGCTGCACGCCCTTCACCGAGCACTGGGACAAGTCGCTCGACGACCTGATCATCGACGCAGCCCAGCTCACCTATGCCTCTGCGGGCATCCACCAGGACGACATCGACGCGTTCTGGTTCGGCACCTCGCAGTCCGCAGCCTCGGGGCTCGCCATGGGCGGCCCGCTGAAGATTCACGGCAAGCCGATCACCCGTGTCGAGAACTACTGCACGACCGGCTCCGAGGCGATGCGTGCGGCGGCCTACGCAGTGGCGTCCGGCGCCTACGACGTCGTGATGGCGCTCGGCGCCGAGAAGGTCAAGGACGGCGGCTACCAAGGCCTCAACGCCTTCCCGATCCCGACCGACGGCACCCAGCGAACACTCACGGCAGCCGGCATGTTCAGCCTGATCCTTCCGGCGTACGCCGAGAAGTACGGCATCGACGAGGACGAGATCCGCTACTCGGTCGCCACGATCGCCGAGAAGAACCACTTCAACGGAGCCCGCAATCCGTTGGCCCAGTTCCGCCGAGAGACCAGCGCCGAGCAGATCTGTCAGATGGCCGCAGTCGCCGGACGCCTTTCCGTCTTCGACTGCGCAGGCGTCGCCGACGGTGCCGCAGCGGTGATCATGTGCCGGGCCGAGGACGCCCACAAGTACACCGACAATGCCCTCTACGTGAAGGCGCTGTCGTTTGTGGCCGGCACCGGTGCCGGTTCGCTCGACCCCGACTACGACTACACGACCCTGCCCGAGTGCAAGTGGGCGGCCGACGACGCGTACGCCCAGGCCGGCGTCACGTCACCGCGTGACGAGATCGCCGTTGCCGAAGTCCACGATTGCTTCACGCCGACCGAACTCGTGTTGATGGAGGACCTCGGGTTCTCCGACCCCGGCCAGGCCTGGCGCGACGTCCTCGACGGTGCGTTCCGTCTCGACGGCCGCCTGCCGGTCAACAGCGACGGTGGCCTGAAGGCGTTCGGTCATCCGGTCGGGGCATCGGGGCTGCGCATGCTCTACGAGATCTGGCTCCAGCTGCGCGGTGAAGCGCCCGAGGAACGGCGCATCGCCGACCACGGTCGCAAGCTCGGCCTGGTGCACAACCTCGGCGGGTATCCCGGGGAGATGGTGAGTTTCGTCGGGATCTACGGCACCGAGCTCGGCTGACGGATTCCGGCACGGCTCGCCCGCCGAGGCCGACCGATACGGACTTCGGTCCCCGGCGTCCAGTGCACGACCGGATCACCGGTCGGCTTGGGTAGTCCGGCAGCATCGAGGAGTTCGTCGTCGAGTTCGAGAAGTTCGCCGCGAAAAAGCGGCCAGCGTCCGTGATCGACAGGGGCATAGACGGAGAACGCGCGCGCCGCGTCCATGCTCGGGAAACGGGAATAGAGCCCCCAGCGTGACGTGAGGAAGCGTTCGAAGTCCGAGACGTCGCTATCGGTGATGGGTGTCCCGATACGGACGACACTGTGATGGGAAGGCAGCACTCCGTCGGTCGTGCGGCGGCGGGGCCACCGGCGGGTGGAGTCGTAACGCCACACGCCGTCGGTCGCCCGGCGCCCAGGATCGATCGACATGTCCGCCCAGAAGTAGGGAAGCCCGTATGCGGCGCGTGCCGTCAACGAGGCGAGCAACCCTCCTGCTTCGAGCGAACAGAACCAGACTCCTGGCGTGCCATCGGGCCCCCGGACGTAGGTACGCACGTTGGTTTCGGGAAACGTGCCGATGAGCGGCAGCCGCAGTCCACCGGGCGTGCCGACCACCATCTCGAAGGGAACGAGGGCGACCCACGCCCGTTGGATCCCGTCGGCATCAGGCCAGGTGTCGATCGTGAGGTCGTCGGGAAGGAGTGCTTGGACGACCTCGGGCGCGTAGGGGTAGTGAATGAACAGGAGGTCGCGCCACCACATGCGCATGACCTCGAAGCGGACCCGTTCGTGGGGGAGCGGTGGGTACGGATCGGACACCGGCCAAGCTTCCCAGGTAGGGCCGGGTAACGACATCGTGGGCGACAAACCTGCGGCCGCGCATCTGACGACCGGTGCGTACCCGCTCTACGATCCGCCCATGCCTCGTCGCCCGCTTCACGGAATCCGCATCGTCGACCTCACCCTCGAGCGAGGCGAACTCACCGGGCGCCTCCTCGCCGACCTCGGTGCCGAGGTGCTGCGAGTCGAACCCCCCGGTGGGTCACCCGCCCGATCGATGTTGCCGGTCGTCGGCGACCAGTCCCTCTTCTTCACGTTCCGCAACGCCGGGAAGAAGGGTGTCGAACTCGATCTCAGTAAGGACCCGGATCGCGAACGCCTCCACGAATTGCTGGCCTGCAGTGATGTCGTGATCGACTCCGCCGAGCCCGGCTCGTGGGCCGACAGCGGTCTCGATGCCGACGACCTTGCCCGCCGCCATCCCCATCTGATCGTCTGTTCGATCACCGCCTACGGGCGAACCGGCCCCTACGCAGGCCGAGACGTGCCGTGCGCCGTGATCGACGCCACCGCCGGCATGGCCTTCAAGGCAGGGGTGCCCGAGCGCGAACCCCTGCTGCCTCCGGGCAACATCGCCGACGACACCGCATCGATGCACGCCGTGTTCGCCATCGAGTGTGCGCTGATCCAACAGCACGCCACCGGCGCCGGGCAGGTCATCGATCTGTCGGTGAACGAAGCAGCCGCCCAGATCGCCGACTGGTCGCTGTCGAACTGGACCCGGTCGCTCGATGCAGGCATGCCGAGCCTCGACAGCCGCATCGGTCCGGGGCCCGTCTACACGATTTTGCCGTGCAAGGACGGGTACGTCCGACTCGTGATCATCGCCGAACGCCATTGGAAGGCGATGCGGGCCTGGCTCGGCGAACCGGACTATCTGCAAGACCCCGAGTACGAGACGTTCATGGGCCGTTTCGGCATCGCCGACGCCGTGCTCAACCCCCTCTACACCGAACTGTTCTCGACGATGACCATGCTCGAGGTGGCCGAGGAATGCCAGAACCGCGGCATCGTCTGCACGCCGATCCTCAAGCCCGACGATGTGCTGGTGAACCCGCACTTCGAGGCCCGGGGCAGCTTCGACCATGTCGAGACCGACGCCGGCACCATGATGCTGGCGTCCGGTTTCTTCGAGATCGATGGCGAACGCGTCGGTCCGGTCGACCCGCCCCCCGCACTCGGTGAGCACACCGACGAGGTGTTCGCCGCGCTCGGCGAACCACGCCCAGCCCCCGCCGCACCGCTCACCGGTGACGACGCACCGCTCGCCGGGATCCGGGTCATGGACTTCGGTCATGGCGGTGTCGGGGTCGAGTGCGGTCGCATGCTCGCCGAGTACGGGGCCGACGTCGTGAAGATCGAGTCACGGACGTATCCCGACTTCATCCGCACGGTGCTCGGCGGTGAGATGTCGCCGTCGTTCGCATCGTCGAGTCGGAGCAAGCGGAGCCTAGGTGTCGACGCCAAGCACCCCGAGGGCCGCGCCCTGCTCAAGCGCATGGCCGCCGTCAGCGACATCGCCATCGAGAACAACTCGACCGGGATCATGGAGCAGATGGGCATCGGCTACGGCGACCTGTCGGCGGAGAACGACGGCCTTGTGATGATGTCGAGCCAGTTGATGGGCAGCCGAGGGCCGTGGGCAGCCTGGTCGGGCTACGGCCCCAACACCCAGGTCACCGGCGGCATGACGCACCTGTGGAACTACGAGGCGACCCCTGAGCCGGCCGGATCCATGTCGATCTTCCCGGACCACTTCGCCGGACGTACCGGTGCAGTCACCGCCCTCGCCGGTGTGCTCGGCCGACGCCTCCACGGTGATTCCGGGTTCCATGTCGAGGTGTGTCAGGTCGAGCAGGTCGTCAATGTGATGGCCGATCTGCTGGCGAAGGAGTCCCTCGAACCGGGCTCGGTACAGCCACGGGGAAACCATTCGGATCGAGGCACCCCATGGGGACTCTTCCCCTGCAAGGACGACGATTCGTGGGTCGCGATCTGCACCCGTACCGACGCCGAGTGGCGGGCCTTCGCTGAGGTAATGGGTTCACCCGAGTGGGCGATGACCGACGAGCTCGCCGTGCTGAAAGGCCGGCAAGCTCGCGAGGGCGAAATCGATGCGCTCGTTGAGGACTGGACACGGAAACACACCGTCGCCGAGGTCGTCGAGGCATGTCTCGCGCGCAGGGTGCCGGCGGGGCCGATGCACAACGCCGCCGGACAGTACGGCGACCCGCACTACCGGGCCCGCGGTTTCATCGTCGAACTCGACCAACCACCGATCGGCGGCATGACCTTCGAGGGGCCCGGGTTTCACTCGACGGGTATGCCAACCGCCGACATCCGGCCTGCGCCGGGACTCGGTGCCCACACCCGTGAGGTGTGCGCCGAACTCGGGCTCGATGATGCCGAGATCGATTCACTGCTTGCCTCCGGTGCGATCGAACTCGATGTCGCTCGTGGAGCATGAGTGCGTCCGTTCCTGGTCGTTTTCGCCGTTCTTGCTGCGGCGTGTGGCACAGGCTCGGCCGATGACGGTGCGGCCTCGGATGCTGTCCAGACCGTGACCGGCTCGAGGGTGCTTCAGGTCGGCATCGGCGACGTCGTCAGGTACGGCGATTCGCCGCAGCAATTCGGGAGCCTGCAACTCCCCGAGAGGGCGAGCGAGGGTCCGTTCCCGGTGATCGCTTTCATCCATGGCGGGTTCTGGCGCAATACGTACGACAGCAGCCTGTCCGAACCACAGGCTGCCGACGCTCGATCGAAGGGGTATGCGACGTGGAACATCGAGTACCGGCGGGTCGGTGACGAGGGCGGTGGCTACCCGGGAACGCTCGACGACATCGCCACGGCGATCGACGCCCTTGCCCGCATCGATGCGCCCCTTGATCTCGACCGGGTGTTCGTCGTCGGGCACTCTGCCGGCGGGCACCTCGCGCTCTGGGCCGGTCAGCGCGATGACCCCGTCGTCGTTCCGCGGCTGGTGGTAGGTCAGGCGCCCGTCGCCGATCTCGCCGGCTCGTTGGATCTCAGCCGAGGTGCGGTCGAGGGGTTCATGGGCGGTACTCCCGAGCAGGTTCCCGAGGCGTACGACGAGGCCGACCCCGCCCGGCGGCTCCCGGTGAAGGTCCCTCAGTTGATCGTGCACGGATTGCGCGACGACGACGTGCCGTTCGATGCGGTGGCGCCCTACATCGACAAGGCCGGCGCCGGCATCGACACCTTGATCTTCGAGGACGAAGGCCACTTCGACGTTATCGACCCGGCGTCGCCTTCCTGGGAAGCGACGCTCGCGTACCTCGCCGGCATCTAGGCTGCGCCGGATTCCACCCGGTCCGCGAAGGGGGTGTCCCGTGTCCAACCTCGCTGACGTCATCACGCATCAGCACATCGTCGACTTCGCCACTGATGGTGTCGTGTGTCTTCGACAGGTCATCAACCCGGATTGGATCGAGAAGCTCACGGCGGGCCTCGAGCGCAACGTCGTCGATCCGTCGCCTCGAGGTCGGGTGTGGAATAGAGACGAGCATGGCCGGGTCACGTTCTACGACTCCCAGGTCTGGCAGGAGATTCCGGAATACCGGGACTTCGTCGAGAACTCACCGATGGCGGAGCTCGCGGGTCGGGTGATGAACGTCGAGGCGGTGAACTTCTTCTTCGACGCCATCTTCACTCGCAGCACCGGGAGCCAGTTCCGCACGCCGTTCCACCAGGACGAGCCCTACTGGTCGGTCGACGGGTTCGATACCTGTTCGGCGTGGATGCCGCTCGTGCCGGTCGCGAAACGCAGCGCCCTCGAGTTCGTGAAGGGCTCCCACGCCTGGGACGTGCGCTACGCCCAGACCAACTTCGGGGCGCTCACCGGCGATGAACGCGACCAGGTCGTCTACGACCAACTCGAGGACGAGTTCGAGCCGTTTCCCGACATCGAGGGCAACCGGGAGCAGTACGAGATCCTGAGCTGGGACATGGAGCCCGGCGACGTGGCGATCTTCAACGCCCGGATCATCCATGGCGGATCGGGCCTGTTGCATCCGGATCGAGACCTCAAGGTGTTCAACACCCAATGGCTCGGCGACGATGTCCGGGTCATGTTCCGGCCGGAGGGCATGGACCCCGACCATTCCCAGGTGATGACCGAGCACGGTCTCGCCCCGGGCGATCGGGTCGGGGGTCCCCTGTATCCCGAACTCTGGCGTCGGGAACCGGTTGCCGTCTGACCGTCGCCGGCCGGTTTAGCCCGCCTCGCTGTGGGTGACGGGCAGCTCGCCCATCCACTCGCGAAGGGTGTTCTTCAGCTTGGTCTGCTGGATGAAGAGGTCCTGCTCGGCGGGATTGTCACCGGCGGCCTGCGGGGCCTTCAGATAGAAGCTCAACCACTCCTGCACACCCGACTCACCGGCCCGGTGGGCGAGGTCCATGAACAGCGCGAGGTCGAGCACGATCGGTGCCGCCAGGATCGAGTCGCGGCACAGGAAGTCGATCTTGATCTGCATGGGGTAGCCCATCCAGCCGAAGATGTCGACGGCGTCCCAGCCTTCCTTGTTGTCGCCGCGGGGCGGGTAGTAGTTGATGCGCACGACATGGTCGACGTTGCCGTAGAGCTCGGGGTACACCTCGGGCTCGAGGATCTTGTGGAGTACGCCGAGCTTCGACTCTTCCTTGGTCTTGAAGTTCTCGGGGGCGTCGAGCACTTCACCGTCGCGGTTGCCGAGGATGTTGGTCGAGTACCAACCGCGGAGACCGAGCATGCGGGCCTTGAGGCCGGGGGCGAGCAGGGTCTTCATGAGGGTCTGGCCCGTCTTGAAATCCTTGCCGGCGATCGGGACCCCGCGGGTATGCGACAGCTCCTGCATGCATGGCAGGTCGGTCGAGAGGTTCGGCGCGCCGTTGGCGAACGGCACATCGCTCTGAAGCGCGGCGTACACGTAGATCTGGGAGGGCGAGATGTTGTCGTCGTTGTCCTTGAGGCCCTGCTCGAACGCGGCGACGGTCTCGTGGACGGCCGACGGCTCCTGGAACGCCTCCGTTGAACCGCACCAGACCATGACAAGACGGTCGCACCCGTTCTCGACCTTAAAGTTCTCGATGTCGGCCATGAGCGCCATGGCCTGATCCCATTTGTTGGTCTCGGACTTGACGCGAGTCCCTTCGAGACGGCTCACCCACGTCTGGTCGAAGACGGCGTCCATGGCGACGACACCCTCGAGTTCCTGGGCGATGGGGGAGAGATCCTTTTCCTCGAGCACGCCGCAGGTGCGGGCGGCCTCGAGGGCGTTGGCGGAGATCGGATCCCAGCCACCGAAGACGATGTCGTCGAGTGAGGCGAGGGGAACGAAGTCCTTGATGAGGGGGTTGCGGCCCTCTTCCCGGGTACCGAGACGGATGTGGGCCATCTGGGAGACTGAGCCGAGTGGGGCGACACCGGTCTGGCGGGCGGACAGGACGCCGGCGATGAAGGTCGAGGCGACGGCACCGAGCCCGGGCGTCAGCACACCGAGCTTGCCGGCTGCGGGGGCGATGTTCTTCGTCATGGACAACACCATAAGGAATCATCAACAAGAATCTAATGTAGTGAAGCAACTCTGAACTATTCTGCACGGGTGACTCCCGCGCTCCCGGACCTCTCCATTCGCCAACTCGACTATCTCGTGGCCGTGTCGACCGAACCGTCCTGGGCTGATGCCGCAGCCCGGATCGGCGTGTCGCCGTCTGCGCTCTCGCAGGGATTGAGCGAACTCGAGCGCCGTATCGGTGTACCGCTGTTCGATCGGGAGGGTCGCCGCCGCACGTTGCGCCCGACCGCCGAACCGGTGCTCGCCCACGCCCGACAGGTCATTGCCCTCACCAGCGATCTCGCCGACTGGGCGGAGCGCACCCGCACTGGTCGGGCCGGCGAGTTGCGGGTCGGCATGATCGATGCCGCAGCCGTCGGCCACTTCACCGACGTGCTCCGCCAGTTCCGCGACGATCACCCTGAGCTTCACCTCACGTTGCGGGTCGCGCCGTCAGGCGAACTGCTCGACGAAATCGAATCGGGCGACCTCGACCTCGCGGTCGTCGTCGGGGGACACACCCGACGGGGCATCCACACCGAGTCGCTGATGAACGAACCGCTCGCCGTCTTCACCCCGACGCGAGGTCTGCCCCGTGACGTCGCCGCATGGGGACCATGGGTGCTGTTCGCCCAGGGCTCCCACACCCGCGCGATCGCCGAGGAAGCCCTGCAGCGCCTCGGTGCGCCGACCACGATCGTTGCGGAATCGAACCAGCCCGAAGTGCTCCGCACGATGGTCGAACTCGGGGTGGGCTCGACCGTGCTGCCGGTCGTCCAAGCCGGACCGGACTTCGGCCCGGGGCGCGTGATCGCCGAGCGGACCCTCGTCCTCGCCCGCCGCGACGGCGCCGCCGTTGACCCGGCAGCCGAAATGCTCGCCGTCGCGCTCCGGAACTAAAGTCCCCGCCACGTCCCCGGAACGGAGAAACGACATGAGCAACGCTGCCGCCGCCTACGAGGCGATCAACGCCCGTGTAGGCAACGACGAAGCCACCGGCGACTGGTTCCAGATCACCCAGGAGCAGATCAACGACTTCGCCGACTGCACTCACGATCACCAGTTCATCCATATCGATCCGGAGCGGGCGACCCCGGTCTTCGGCGGCACGATCGCCCACGGCTTCCTCACCCTGTCGATGCTGGTGAAGCTCACCGCCTCGATCCCCAACGAGATCCCGCTCGAGGGCATCCAGATGGGCATCAACTACGGCTTCGAGAAGGTCCGCTTCATCAACCCGGTGCTGTCGGGCAAGCGCATCCGGGCCTCGGCCGTCACCTCGGCTGTCGAGCTCAAGGGCACCGCCGTCAACTCCACTCGGACGATCACGGTCGAGATCGAGGGCGAAGGTAAACCGGCCCTCGTCGCCGATTGGATCGGCCGCACCGTCTACGACTCCTGAGGAAGCCATGAACGACTACCCAATCGTTGCCGGTTCGGCGCTGTTCACCCTCGTCGACCCGAGCAAGGGTCACGAGGTCGCCTACAACCGCTGGTACGAGCGCGATCACTTCTACGCCGGCTGCATGATCGGCCCGTGGCTGTTCGCCGGCAAGCGGTGGGTCGCCACCCGGGCGATGAAGGATCTCCGCTTCCCCGAGGGCGACACCCCGGTTGCCAGCCCCCACGACAAGGGTTCCTACCTTGCGACCTACTGGGTGCTCGAGGACAAGCACAAGGAGCACTTCGACTGGGCCGGCAATCAGGTCGTCGACCTGTACATGAACAACCGAGGGTTCATGGAGCGCCAGCACGCCCACACGGTGTTGCTCTCCAACCCCGAGCACGCCTATCGAGACGACGATCCGGTTCCGATCGAACTCGCCTTCGATCACCACTACCAGGGCCTCGCCGTTGTGGCGGTCGATCCCGCCGAGGGGGTGAGCGACGAAGAATTGGGCGCTCACCTCGACGAAACGGCGCTCCCGACACTCCTCGCGAACTCGCCGATCGCCAGCATGGTGTCGTGGCGCTACATCCAGATGGGCGAAGGCACCGAGCAGGCCCCGATGGATCTCGGCATGCCGCCGGGCCCTCCGGAACGACGCCTGCAGATGTTCTTCCTCGAGGACGACCCGGCCGCCGTCTGGGACCGCTTCCGGACCTATGCCGCCGACCTCGCTGCTTCGGGCAAGGGCGTGGTGAGCTTCGCAGCCCCGTTCTTGCCGACCATCGTCGGCACCGACACCTACACCGATCAGCTCTGGTGAAACGTCGGCTTGCGACCGCCGTCATGGTGACGGCGGTCCTCGCTGCTGCGTGCGGCGACAACGCGACCGCACCGCCGCTGGTCACGACGACCGTCGCGGACGGCGCCGTGCCGGCCCCGACCACTCCGGGCGCAGATGCGAGCGCGCCCGCAACGATCACGCAGGTCGACTGCCCGTCGACGATCGCCGCCGACACGGTCGCCTGCGGTATCGCCGAGGTTGCGCTCGATCCAACCGCCGGATCCGGCGCCACGGCATCGATCTCGATCGCGACCATGGCGGGTTACGACGTCGGCTTCCGCACGCCGGTCGCCGTCCTCCAAGGCGGCCCAGGTGGGGCCAGCTCGGATCTTGCCGGCTTCTTCCCGCAACAGCCGTTCACCCAAGTCTTCGTCGACCAGCGGGGTACCGGCTTTGCCCCGGCCGACTTCGATTGCCCTGAATTCGACGGTGTGATCCCTGCGCTTGTCGAACGCGATGGCGAACGCAGCCGGGAACTCGCCGCCGGTGCCCTCGACGCCTGCGCCGAGCGGCTCGCCGGTGATCGTCTGCTCGACGCCACCACGACCCAGAACCATGCCTTCGACGTCGGCCAGGTGATGGCCGGTCTCGGCTATGACCGCTGGGTCGCGTACGGGGTGTCGTACGGCACCACGATCGGATTCGAACTGCTTCGTCAGCCTCCGACAGGACTCGTGGGCACGGTCCTCGACGGCGTCTACCCGCCCGATCTCGATGTCGACACGTCGGTCGCCGTCACCGCCCAACGGTCGATCGACGCGCTCAGTGCCGCCTGCGGCCGGAGCACCCGGTGCACCGATCTCAACCCCGATGTGGCCCTCAGTCTCGACCTGTTGATCGCCGAACTCGACGAATCCCCACGCGTCGTCACCCTGAGCCTGAACGAAAGTGGCTTCGACCGCGAGGTCGATGTCCGCCTCGACGGCACCCGTCTCGCCGAGTTCGTGTTCCTGTTGCTCTACAACGAATCGCTGGCCCGCTACCTTCCGGCGACGTTGACCGGTATCGCCGACGGTGATCCCGATGCCGAACGGTGGCTCGCTCGGGTCGGCACGCGCACCCTTGCGGCGGCCTACAACGCCAATCGCGAAGGCACCTACTTCGCCGTGCAGTGTCACGACCGTCTGCCCTTCACCTCCGGCGGGTTCGTCGACCACGACGGTGGTTTCGGTTCGGCAGTGCCGGTCGAACCGCTCCGAAACCTCTGCCCGGCCTGGGAGCAAGGCGAGGCCGGCGCCGTCGTCGGCACACCGGTGGCATCGGATCTGCCGACCCTGCTCCTGTCGGGCACCTTCGATCCGATCACGCCGTCGACCTTTGCCGACGCCGCCGCCGATCTCCTCGCCAACGCCACCACCGTCACCCAGGACGGTCGGGGCCACGGCATCTGGTTCGGCAACAGCTGTATCGCTGGCATCGTCCAGCAATTCGTCGCCGATCCGCTCCGCACGCTCGACACGTCGTGTGCCGATGCCGGCGTGCCGGTCGATTGGGCGGCGCCCTGACCTCATGCAAGGCTGGGTGAATGGAACTTGAAGGGAAGACCATTCTGATCTCGGGGGTCGGTCCCGGCCTCGGTGGTGCATGTGCGGCGGCGGCGCTGCGCGACGGCGCCAACGTGATTGCGACCGCTCGCAACCTGGATCGTCTCCAGAGCGCAGTTGCGGAACTCGATCCGGGCGGTGAGCGAACGCTCGCGATGGCGGCCGACATCATGGACTCGGACGCGCTCGCTGCGGCCGTGTCCGCCGGTGTCGAGCGGTTCGGTGGTCTCGACGGCGTGGTCAACGTCGCCGCCTACGACGCCGTGATGGGCACCCTCCTCGACATGGACGCCGACACCTTCCGCCAGGTGCTCGAGGTCAATGTCTATGGCTCCACCAACCTCGTCCGGGCTGCCGTCCCGGCGCTCAAGACCAACGGCGGGGGAGCGGTCGTGCTGATCGGCTCGCAGTCGGCGATGAAGTCCAACCCGGTACCACAGGGGGTGTACGGGCCATCGAAAGCGGCGCTGCTCGCCGTCGCCCGCGACCTGGCCAACGATCTCGGCCCGGACGGAATCCGCGTCAACACGGTCGTGCCGAGCTGGATGTGGGGGCCGAACGTGCAGATGTACTGCCAGTGGCAGGCGAGTGAGCGTGGGGTCGAGCCGGAGGACATCAAGAACGAGTTGGCAAGCGCCAACGCCCTTCGAGCGATGGCAGCCGATACCGACGTCGCCGACTCGGTGATGTTCTTCCTCTCCGATCGCAGTTCGATGATTACCGGACAGCGCCTGTTGGTGAACGCCGGCGAGTACTTCGACACGTGACGGTCCCCGCCCTCCCGGCGGCCTCACTTGTGGTGATCGACGATCGGCCCGATCTCCACGTGCTGCTCGGCCGCCGGCGACCCGGTGCGTTCGTCGGCGACATGATCGTCTACCCGGGTGGCGCCGTCGATGACGACGACTGGCGACTCGGTCCCACGCTCGTGCCCGGCGCCACGGCGCCCGGACTCTCCGCTGCCGATGCGGCGGCGTATCTCCACGCCGCGATCCGCGAGACGCGCGAGGAGGTCGGCCTGTTCCCCGACCCGAACGAGGTGCATGACGGCACGGCGTTCGCCGCCGTGGGGCACTGGACGACCCCCGAGGAGGTCCCGCGTCGCTACGACACCCGATTCTTTCTCGCTCGCCACCCCGGCGGCGAGGCGCGGGTCGCCGATGACGAGCTCGTCGAGGTGTGGTGGGAGCGGCCGGCCGACACGCTCGCGCGGCTCGAGGCGGGTGAACTCGACGCCATCACGCCGACGATCTCGTTCCTCACCTCATTGTCGCGGTATCGACATGTCGCCGACGCCTTCGCCGGAACCGAACTCGGTCGCGAGCATGCGTTTGCCTGGGGAATCACGACATTTTGAGCCGACGTCAGCCCTTCGTTGCTGTCTCGTGTCGATTTGTTTACATCTGGATCTGACATCGTTGCGTCGCTGCACTAGGGTCCCTGACGGGTTCGGTGTCATACGGATGCAGGGCCGTTCTGACACCAGCTCGGGGGCTTCTGGCCCTCGATCCCCCTCCAGGGAAACTGGGGCCCGGTCGACGGCGATCGCCGGCCGGGCCCAAGCCCAGAACACTCGGTGTCGACAGCGTGGGGAACTCGCCCCGCTGTAGTACAACTCCGCCTGTGAACGATCTCGCCCGCCGTCTGCTCGCCGAATTCCTCGGCACCGCCTTCCTTCTCGTCGGCGTCATCGGGTCGGGCATCATGGCCGAACGCCTCACCGACGATGTCGGGTTGCAGCTGCTCGCCAACACAGCGGCTACCGTCGGCGTGCTCTACGTCGTCATCCTGATGTTCGGCGAGATCTCGGGCGCGCACCTCAACCCGGCGGTCACACTCGCCGACGTCCTGCTGCAGAAGCGGCCATGGGTCGACCTCGGCCCGTATGTCGCAGCCCAACTCTCCGGCGGTGCCGTCGGCGTGATGGCCGCCAACCTCATGTTCGACCTCGATGCGATCAACCTCAGCGACACGGTCCGCGACGGTGGCGGCCAGTACCTCGGCGAACTCATCGCCACCTTCGGCCTGATGATGCTGATCTTCTCCTTGGTGCGCACCGGCCGGAGCCACCTCGTTGCGTCAGCCGTCGCCGCCTACATCGGTGGTGCGTACTGGTTCACCTCGTCGACATCGTTCGCCAACCCGGCTGTGTCGGTCACTCGGACACTGTCGGACACCTTCGCCGGTATCCATCCTGGTTCGGCACCGATGTTCATCGTGATGCAGTTCGCCGGCGCCCTGCTCGCCGTCGCCGCCGTCCGGGCGCTCTATCCCGACGACGCCGAGACCGGAGCTTCCTGATGCCCGAGTTCGTTGTCGTTCGCCACGGGCGGCCGTTAACCGAACGGCTCGAATCGGGGATCGCCGACCCGTCACTCGACGAGTTCGGGCGCTGGCAGGCCGAGCGAGTCTGCGCCTGGCTGGCTCACGAGCCGGTCGACGCTGTCGTGGCGAGCCCGAAGGCTCGCGCCATCGAGACCGTGCAGCCACTCGTCGATCAGCTCGACGTGCCGCTCACGATCGTCGCCGATCTCGACGAGATCGATCGCTTCTCGTCGGTCTATGTCCCCACCGACATGTGGGCGACCGAGGGCCTCGACATCCTGGAGGCGTTGGGGGAGAAGCGTTACGCCGACATCGGCTACGACCCGCCCGACGTTTTCCGCGAACGGATCGCAAACGTCTGGCGCGAGCTCGTCGCCGACCCGCCAGGCGAGCACGTCGTCATCGGCTGCCATGGCGGCACGATCCGCGAGATCATCCGAGCGACCTTCGGGGAGATGCCGGCGTCGTTTCACGCCCAACTGGAGTACGCCTCGATCTGTCGCTTCGCCGTGACCGACGGGCGGGTGTCGCTCACCACGCTGAACGAGACCGGTCACTTCGACGCCACCCGTGACTCGATTCGGGGTGCGATGAACACGGCATCTACGATCGAGTCATGAGTTCGATGCTTCCCTTCGCAGCGTTCGACGCCGACAACCACTATTACGAGGCCGAAGACGCGTTCACCCGCCACGTCGATCCCAAGATGCACAAGCGATGCATGCAATGGGCGCAGATCGACGGGCGCCAACGACTTCTGGTCGGCGGCAAGGTCAACCGCTTCATCCCCAACCCGACCTTTGATCCCGTGGCCCGCCCGGGCTGCCTCGACGACTACTTCCGCGGCAAGGTCGCCAAGTCCGACATGCGTGAGGCGTTCGGTGAACTCGTCCCGATCCCCGACGAGTACCGCGACCGCGACGCTCGAATCGCCGTGATGGATCAGCAGGGGCTCGAGGCCTGCTTCATGTTCCCGACGCTCGGTGTCGGCATGGAATCGGCGCTTGAGGGCGACGTCGAGGCGACCCTCGCCGCCTTCGACGGCTTCAACAAGTGGCTCGACGAAGATTGGGGCTTCGCCTACCAGAACCGGATCATCACGGCCGGCTACATCACGCTCGCCGATCCCGACCATGCGCTCGACCAGCTCGACTGGATGATCGAACGCGACGTGCGCGTCGTGAACATGCGACCCTCGTCGGTGCTCGGTCGAGACGGACGGCGTCGCTCGCTCGGCGATCCGATGTTTGCGCCGTTCTGGAAGAAGATGAACGACCACGGCGTCACGCTCGCGATGCACAGCGGCGACGCCGGCTACTCGTTCCTCGCCGACTACTGGGGCGTCAACGCCGAGTTCGAGGCCTTCCGCCAAAACGCCTTCAAGACCCTGCTGACCCACTCGCCGATCAGCGATGCGCTGGCATCGCTCATCGCCGAAGGCGTGCTCAGCGAGCATCGCAACCTGCGGGTCTGCACCATCGAGACCGGTTCGGAGTGGGTGCAACCGCTGCTGAAGAAGTTCGAGAAGACGTACAAGATGCAACGCCACGCTTTTGCCGAGGATCCGATCGAGGTCTTCGCTCGTCAGGTGTGGGTGTCGCCCTACTACGAGGACGACCTTCACGATCTCAAGGCCAAGGTCGGTGCCGACCACATGTTGTTCGGCTCGGACTGGCCGCATGCCGAAGGTCTTCGCAACCCGGTCGACTTCGTCGCCGACCTCGACGGCTTCGACTCCGCCGAGGTCGAGCAGATCATGCGAACCAACGGGCTCGCCCTGGCCGCGCGGGCGGTCTGATCTCGTAGGGTCTGCGGCGATGCTGCCGTTCACCCTCGACACTGTCCGTCTCTCGCTTCACGTTCTCGCCGTCTGCATCTGGATCGGCGGCCAGCTCGTTGTCGCAGCCGCCGTGCCGGTCCTGCGCGAGGTCGGATCCGACGCGCCCCGCCTCGTGGCACGGTGCTTCGGCCAGGTGGCGTGGCCGGCGTTCGGCCTTGCTGTCGTCACCGGCATCTGGAGCATCCTGACGCTGCCGAGTGGGCAGTCGTTCGAGTACAACGTCACGCTCGGGGTCAAGCTCCTGCTCGTTGTTGGTTCCGGCGTGGCTGCGTTCGTCCATCAGCAGACGTCATCGCCTGCGCTGCGTGGTGCCACTGGGGGGCTGGGGTTGGTGTCGGCGCTCGGCGCTCTGGTGCTCGGCGTGATGCTGTGATCAGCGATCCGGTCACGGGGGACGACGGTGTCGTTCGCTGCGGCTGGGCCGGCACAGCGTCCGACTACAACGAGTATCACGACCACGAGTGGGGTCGGCCGGTGGTCGATGATGTGCGGCTCTTCGAGAAACTCTGCCTCGAGGGCTTCCAGTCCGGCCTCGCCTGGATCACGATCCTGCGCAAGCGAGAGAACTTTCGGGCCGCCTTCGACGGCTTCGATTTCCGTGTCGTGGCGAACTACGACGATGACGATGTCGCCCGTCTCCTCGATGACGCCGGCATCGTGCGCCACCAGGGGAAGATCCGGTCGACGATCAACAACGCAAAGCGCGCGGTTGCGTTGGTCGAGGCCGAAGGGTCACTCGCTCGCTATGTCTGGAGCTGGGAACCGAGCGAGCGAGAAGGTGGCCTTGATGGGCAGTTCACGGTTCCCGCCACCACGCCCACGTCGACGGCGCTCGCCAAGGACCTGAAGAAGCGTGGCTGGACCTTCGTTGGGCCGACCACCGTCTATGCCTTCATGCAGGCGATGGGGTTGGTGAACGATCACCTGCCGGGGTGCGACTGCCGTGAGGCGTGCGAGGCCGAACGGGCCGCGCTGGTACGCCCGACCCACAGGGGTTGAGGGTCGAATCGCGAGCGTGCCCCTCGTCAGCTCTGATGGAGGGTTGTCGTCGAGGCGCTCCGCAGCAGGACATACCCGCCTGCCGCGACGACAGCGACGGCGGCCGCCAGCAGGGCGAAGACGAAGAACTGGCCCTGGGTGGCGTAAACCGGTGCCGCGACCAGCGCGGCGATGCCAGCGCTGACCTGGCCAGCAGCCGCAGCGACACCGAAACCGAGGGCTCGCTCGTGCTCCTCAGTCGCTCGGGCCATCGCTGCTTGGGTCGCCGGCAAGGCGACCGCGTTGAACGTTGCCTCGACCATCGCAAAGGACATCAGGATCCCTGGCGTCTCGAGCGCGCCATAGAGCACGGTCACGCCGATGACGCCGAGGATTGCGAGCGGCAGGGTGCGCAGCGGCCCGTGCCGATCGGCCAGCCTGCCCCCGAATGGCGCCAGCAAGATGAACGGCACGCCGTACAAGCTGAGCGTGAGGCCGGTGAAGAGGGTGGAAGCGCCCCGGTCGTCCATCAGGATCGCCCAGATGGCGTCGTACAACCCGACCGGCATCACGAGGGCGGCGGTGAGGACGATCGCAGCAAGGGTGGGCCGGCGGCGGAACATGGTGGTTCGGCTCGTGGGGCCGCTCGGCGGCACCGGCATGGCCGCCGTCGGGGCGATGCGGGCCAAGCCAGGAGCGAGCGCCAGCAACAGCACACCGGTTACGAAGAACGGCGTGTCGTTGTTGCCGAACTCGGCGACAACCGCACCGAGCCCGGGTCCGATCAGGAAGCCGGCGGTGCGCACCCCGATCAGCTTGCCGAGCAGTTCGCCGGCGCGATCCGGATCTCGGGTCGTGACCAAGGCCTGTGCTGCCGGATCGAACGCGCCGAGCGCAGCACCGCTGATCGCTCGGGCGGCCACCAACTGCCAGACGTCATCGCCGAGCGCAAAGCCGACGGCACCGAGTGAACCGACCACCATGGCGCCGACCATCAGTTCGCGGCCCTTGCCGCGATCGGCGAGCGGTGCCAGGCCGACCTGGCCGAACACGGCGGCCAAGAGCCCGGCGGAACTGATCAGGCCGATGCTGGCGGTCGAGAGATTGTTCTCGTCCTGGACCTCGTGCAGGAGGGCGAAGACCATGCCGACGGATGCGGCCTGCACGAACAGCGAGATCGGGACGAAGCGGCTGATCGGCATCGGCCGCACGCTAGCGCTCCGGCGCGAACCGCTTGCGTCCGAAGACGCCGAGGGGGGTCGCGACCAAGCGCCGGTAGCGTCGCATTCGTGGCGGCGCCCGAGATCGAACCTGCAGCCGAAGATCGGCCGATGGCCCCGACCGAGTGGTCGGTGCTGTTGTCGCTTTCGCTGATCTGGGGCGGCTCGTTCCTCTTCATGGCAATCGGACTCGAGTCCTTCGAACCAGGGCTCGTCACCTTGCTCCGAGTCGGGTTCGGTGCGCTGACGTTGCTCTTCGTTCCTGCGGCCCGCCAGCCGGTGTCCCGCGCGGCGATGCCGAGGATTGCGCTGCTCGGTGTCACGTGGATGGCGTTCCCGCTCACCATGTTCCCCATCGCGCAGCAGTGGATCGACTCGTCGGTTGCCGGGATGCTCAATAGCGGTATGCCGCTGATGACCGTGCTGATCGCGTGGCTCGCATTCGGCACGCAAACCGGCCCGCGTCGACTGTTCGGCGTGCTTGTCGGACTCGTCGGCATCCTCGTCATCTCGTTGCCCGAAGCCCAGGTCGCCGGAACGAATGCTGCCGGTGTGGTCCTCGTCTTGGTCGCCGTCTCGTCCTACGGCGTTGCCGTCAACCTCGCCGGCCCCCTCCAACGCGCGTACGGCAGCCTGCCGGTGATCAGCCGGGCCCTCGGCATCGCC
>Ga0255772_10000734_pt1 | contig 32294 bp, 29 predicted proteins | sample 071ome_34_FD_179970 | JGI IMG/M metagenome (GOLD analysis project Ga0255772, IMG submission 179970) | Coastal salt marsh microbial communities from the Groves Creek Marsh, Skidaway Island, Georgia - 071411BT metaG (version 2) | ecosystem: Environmental > Aquatic > Marine > Intertidal zone >...
CGGCATGCCTGAGCCTTTCTTGAAGCGGGCCGTGCGGTCGACCTCGAAGGTCTTGGCGGTCGCCGGCGTGAAGTCCTCGATCAGGGCGATCTTCGCCGTGGTGCCACCCATGTCGTAGGACAGCACACGGTCGCGGCCGTAGCGGGCGGCGAGATCGGCGGCGAAGATGGCACCGCCGGCCGGCCCCGACTCCACGAGCCGGACAGGGAACGCAGCGGCCGACTCGACCGACATCAGCCCACCACCGGAGTGGATCAGGTAGAGCGGGCACGTGGCGCCTCGAGCGGCGAGCTCGTCTCGCAGACGGACGAGGTAGCTGGCCATCAGGGGTTGGACGTAGGCGTTGGCGCAGACCGTGTTGAAGCGCTCGTACTCGCGCATCTGGGGCGAGACCTCGCTCGAGATTGATACTGCGATGTCGGGCAGTTCGGCGAGCAGAAGCTCACGGAACCGGAGTTCGTTCGTCGGGTTGACGTAGGAGTGGATGAAGCCGACCGCGACCGACTGGTAGCCCTCCGTGCCGATGTGTTCGACGAGCGAGCGGGCACCGTTCTCATCGAACGGAACGAGAATCTCGCCTCGTGCGTTCAGCCGTTCGCTGATGACGTGGCGATCGGCCCGCTGGATGAGCGGGGTCGGCAGCACGATGTTGAGGTCGTACTGCTCGAACCGGCTCTCGGTGCGGGTCTCGATCACATCGCGGAACCCGTCGGTCGTAACGAGCGCGGTCTTGGCACCGCGCCGTTCGATGAGGGCGTTCGTGGCGAGCGTCGTTCCGTGGATGATCTGGGTGACGTCGCGCAGGTCGATGTTCTCCTGTGCGGCGATACGGCCGATGCCGTCGAGGATCCCGACTTCGGGGGCGTCGTGGGTGGTGAGCACCTTGGTCGAGGAGTAGCTGCCGTCGGCCACTTCGATCACGATGTCGGTGAAGGTGCCGCCGACATCGGCACCGATGCGAATACTCATCTCAGATCCCTCGCATTCGCTGGGCAACCGCGGCGATCGTGTCTTCGTTGCGTCGGTAGTAGGTCCAGCCTTTGCGGCGGGTGGCGACGACGAGGCCGGCGTCGACGAGGACTTTCAGGTGACGACTTCCGGTGGGTTGGCTCACACCCAGTTTCTCGACGATGAAGAGGTTGCATGCCCCCGCAGTGACCGGGTCGCCGTGTTCCTGGGGCGGAAAGTTCGCCGGCACGTCCTTGAGCCAATCGAGGATTTTCAGACGCTTGTCGCTGGCAAGCGCTTTGAGGACGACTTCGAGGTCGCCTTCGGTCTCGACGGTCGTCGTCTCGGTCAGAGCCATAGCGACATAGCAAACACGCTATGTCCTCGTGTCGCAACTGCGGAGCGCCGACTGCGCGCTTCGTGGCCTGGGTGACCGAATTCACGGCCTCGATGGCGGCGATCACGCCGGCCGCACGTAGCGTCGAGTCGTTCTTCGCTTCGGGGCCTTGCGCCGCCGAACCATCACCCGGACATCCTTCCCCCGAGGAGTTCCCCCATGTCCACTGTGCTTTATCGACTGGGTCGGTTCGCCGCTCGGCGTCCCTGGCTTGTCATCGGCTCGTGGTTTCTTCTGGCTGCGGCTGTGGTCGTCGCCAACTCCACGATCGGCCGCGACTTCGAAGACGCGTTCACCGTCCCTGGTCAGGACAGCGATGACGCGCTCGTCCTGCTCGAAGCCGCCCAACTCGATGCCGCCGGTGTCAGTGCACAGCTCGTGATTGCGTCGGTCGTTCCCGGCGAACCCATCACCGATGACCTCGCGCAGATCGATCAGATCCGAGCCGAGTTTGCTGAACTCAATGATGTTGTCGCCGTGGCCGACCCCCAGATCTCGGCCGATGGCACCGTGGCGCTCGTTCGCGTCCAGTACCCACCGAGCGACGAGATGACCGCCGTCGCCCTCGAGGATCTCAAAGAACGGCGTTCCGAACTCGACGAAGCCAACGGGCTTCGGGTCGAAGCCGACGGCGAACTCTTCTTCGTGTTCGAGGAAGCCCAGACCGGCACCGGCGAGATGATCGGCATTGTCGCCGCCATCGTCATCTTGTTGATCGCCTTCGGCTCGGTGATCGCCATGGGTCTCCCGATCGGTACCGCGCTGTTCGGGCTTGCGTTGGGCACGAGTGCCCTCGGACTCGTCAACTATCTGATCGATATCCCGTCGTGGGCACCGCAGATGGTGGCGATGGTCGGCATCGGTGTCGGTATCGATTACGCCCTCTTCCTCGTCACCCGCCACCGTGAATACCTCGCCCAGGGCATGACGGTGCAGGAATCCGTGGGACGCGCCACCGCCACCGCCGGTCAGGCCGTGATCTTCGCGGGTGGCACGGTCGTGATCGCGATTCTCGGTCTCGCCGTCGCCGGCGTGCCGTTCCTGACCGCCGCCGGCGTTGCGACTTCGTTGGTCGTGCTCGTCATGGTCACCGCTGCTATCACCTTGCTTCCCGCCTTCCTGGGCCTCGCCGGTCCCCGGGTCAACGGCATCCGCTCGAGTCGTCGCCGCGAGATCGATCCGACCATCTCCCCTCGCTGGGAGGCCTGGGGCCGGCACGTATCGCGTCACGCGTGGGGGTACGCCGTCGGTGTCACCGCGTTGCTCATCGCCCTCACCGCGCCGGTGCTCGCCCTCGAGTTGGGCTTCCCGGATAACGGCAACCTCAGTGAGGAACGCACCGAACGCCAGGCGTTCGACCTCACCACTGAGGCATTCGGCGCGGGTTTCACCGGCCCGCTGATGATTGCGCTCGACCCGGCCGGCGATCCGACGCTGGTCGGCGATCTCGTCGAGGCCGTCCAGGCCGACGAGAACATCGCCTTCGTGCAACCGGCGCCGCCCACCGACGGCACCGACATCACCGTCCTCTTCGCGTTCCCCGCCACCTCGCCGCAGTCGCCTGAGACCTACGACACGGTGCAGCGCATTCGCGCCGACGTGTTCCCACCGGTTTTCGAGGGCACGCAGGCCGTCGCCCATATCGGCGGGCAGACCGCCTCGTTTGGCGACGTCGGAAACCAGGTCTCCTCACGGCTGCCCTGGTTCATCACCTCGGTGATCGTGTTGTCGTTCTTCCTGCTCACTGGCGTCTTCCGCTCGCCGGTCATGGCGCTCAAGGCCGCAATCCTCAACCTGTTGTCGATCGGCGCCGCCTACGGCGTGCTCGTCGCCGTCTTCCAGTGGGGATGGGGCAACGAACTCGTCGGCGTGGCCGAACCGATCCCGATCGTGGCGTTCATGCCGATGTTCATGTTCGCCATCCTTTTCGGCCTGTCGATGGACTACGAGGTGTTCCTGCTCAGCCGTATTCGCGAGGAGTTCCTCGCCACGGGCGACAGCGACCAGTCGGTGATCCGCGGCCTCGCATCGACCGCCCGGGTCATCACCTCGGCCGCCCTGATCATGATCTCGGTGTTCGGTGGTTTCATCCTCGGCGACGACCCGTTCATCAAGATGTTCGGTCTCGGCCTGGCAACGGCGATCTTCGTCGATGCCACCATCGTTCGTATCGTTCTCGTCCCGGCAACGATGAAGCTGCTGGGCGACAACAACTGGTGGATTCCGGCCTGGCTCGACCGCCTGATCCCGCACATCGACATTGAGGGTGACTCGGCGCTGCCATCGCCGGAGTTCGAACCGGTCGCCAATAACGGAGAAGCGCCGATCGCCCAAGAACCCGTGCTCGTCTGAGCAGCGGAGCTTGAAGCCGCATCACGGCTCGCCACTACGGTGTCGCCATGCAGGTGACACGGGTTGCAGGGGCGTTGGGCGCAAGGATCGACGGCGTCGATCCCCGTGACCCGGCTGCCTTCGACGACATCAAGGCCGCAGTCCTCGAGCACGAGGTCGTCTTCTTCCGAGGTGCGAACCTCTCCGAGGAGGAGCAGTTCGAGCTCGGCCGTCGGTTCGGCACGCCGTCGATCTTTCCCGTGCAACGACTGCTCGGCGCGACCGAACCGCGCATGACGGTGATCCAAGACGGCCCCGACAGTCCCAACGCCGCTGACGGCTGGCACACCGACGCCACCTGGCTCGCCGAGCCGCCCGCCTACGCGCTGCTGCACATGGAGACGCCACCCGAGGTGGGCGGTGACACGATGTGGTGCTCGGCGACCGCTGCCTACGATCAACTCGCCGCACCGATGCAGGAGCTGTTGTGTTCCCTGCGGGTGATCCACGACAACGAGAGCTTCATCCAAGGTGTCTACGCAAAGGCCGGCGATGCGGCCCCCAAGATCGCCGATGGGCTCCGTGAGCACTATCCGCCGGTCGAGCATCCGATGGTGCGCACCCACCCCGAGACGGGCCGCCGGTCGATCGTGTTCGCCTGGCGGTTCATGAACCGCATCGTCGGGTTCAGCGAGCACGAATCGAAGTCGCTGCTCACCTTCATCGGCGAGTGGGTGAAGGAGCCGCGGTTCCACGTGCGATGGCAGTGGGAGCAGGGCGACCTCGCCATCTGGGACGAACGCTCGACGCTGCATCGGGCCTCAGCCGACCACTGGCCGCAGAAGCGGGTGATCCGTCGCCTCGAGATCGATGGTGACCGGCCGTTCTTCGACCCGGATGTCGAGCCGATCTTCCCCTCGAAGTTCCAGCCGTTCACGTACTGAATCAGCGCAGCCGACCGCTGCAGGGCGTTTGTGGCGGAGGGAGGGGGATTCGAACCCCCGGGACCCGTGAAGGCCCGCTGGTTTTCAAGACCAGTGCAATCGTCCGCTCTGCCATCCCTCCAGGGACGAGGTTACGGTGTTGCGCGGCGCGAAACCTCACTCGTCGTCGGCGACCTCGATGCGGCTCTGGTGCCAGTCGCGGGCGGCAGCGAGGGCGGTGTCGGCGCGATCGATGAGCTCCCCGGCCGTGAGGGCGTGGGCCGGATAGCAGGCGATGCCGACCCAGAGGGTCTGGCTCGGGTGGCGCTCTTCGAGGTGGAGGCGCAACCGTTCCATCGTCGACATCGCGCCGCTCTCTGCCGTGTCTTCCAGCACCACGCCGAAGCGCCCATCGTGCAGATGGGTCAACGTGTCGGATTCACGAAGCGTTGCGTGGAGGGCGTCGGCGACCACAACCGGTTCGGTGTTGGGCCGGTTGTCGGCCTTCCGACCATCGACGACCTGGAACACGGCGACGGACACGGGACGCAGGTGCCGTCGGGCTGCAGCGAGTCGGCTGTCGAGCGCGACCACGAAGTACTCCTGGCTCAACAAACCGGTGACGGGATCGACCAGGGCGGTGCCACCCACACCCGAGTCGGAGAGGAGAATCGGGGCCGATGCCTCACCGGCTCGCTTCTCCGCGACTGACAACTGCTCGGACAAGCTCCTCACGGCCTCTTCGGCATCCATGCGCCGCTGCACCTGGGTGGCGAGCGCCTGTTCGAGTTCGCGGATCTGCTCGCCCATCGAGTCGGTTTGCTCATCGGCGTGCCGCCGGCTCAGCGTGAGCGCTGCCGCAGCACCAGCGGCGACGGAACCGAGGAGGGCGAGCTTGGTGCGGCCGGCCACCACGGCCAGCAGACCGACCCCGGCAGCAGTACCCAGCGCGCGGGAAAGATCAAGTCCGGCATCGCTCATCTGCACTCCATCGGCACCGACACCGTCGGATTCAAGTCAACGGATGGCTGATTGTGCGAGATGTGTCGCTGAACATCTGGGGCTCGGGGCTCGGGAGCACGGTGCGGAGTCGTTCGAGGTACCGAGCCCGCGGGATTTCGGTGACGCCGAGCGTCGCCAGGTGATCCGTTCGCCATTGCACATCGATCAATCGAGGGTGGCCGTCGACCAGGCCGGTGGCCAGAGCGACGACCGCCGCCTTCGAGGCGTCGGTGCGGCGATGAAATTTGGACTCGGCTGCGAACAGCCCTCCGATACCGAGGCCGTACAAGCCGCCCACGAGTTCTCCGTCGCACCAGGTTTCGACGCTGTGCGCCCAACCAAGCTCGTGGAGACGTCGGTAGGCCCGCCGAATCCGGTCGTCGATCCAGCCGTGCGGCCGGGTCGGTGCGGCGCACCCGGCGACGACCTCGTCGAACGCAGTGTCGACCCGAAACTCGAACTGCCGCATGGATCGCCGCAATGACCGACTGACATGCAGATCGTCGAGTTCGAGGACACCGCGGGGGTCCGGCGACCACCACCCAAGCGCCCCTCCGCTCTCAATCGGCATCGGAAAAAGCGCCGAACGATACGCCGCAAGGAGCGTCCCCGGCTCGTCGTCAGCACCCGCACCCACGAAGCCGTGCTCGTCGGGCAACATGTCGACGGAGAGATCCCATCGGCTAGCAGGCGGCTCGATCGGCATACCGCAGCCTAGGTTCGCCTAGGTTGCCGCCCATGGCCGGCCGTGTTCCGCCCGATGTGACCGCTGCGATCGCCGCCCGCGCCGCCTCGCTCCGAGGCCGGGCGACAGGCCGGGTGCTCGATCTCGACAACGGCTGCCTCGACGACGCCGACGGGGTGTACGACACGATCTACGCGCTCCTTCAGGCGCCGCACCAACGCGACCTCGACCACTTCTACCGTCGACTCCACGAACTGCTTGCGCCCGGTGGCCTGATGTACGTGCTCGAACCGACAATCCGTACCGGCCCACGTGGTCGGGCACTCGGTATCGGTGGACGTCTCGCTCGGCCGATCGCCGGGCTGCACCTCGGCCGCGACATCCCGCAGTCGATTCGTCGGGCGGGCCTGTTCGTAAGCGATCTGCACCGCTTCGAGATCGCCGTAGCGGCGGCACCGTTTCGGTCGTTTGTGGAGGCGTGGGCCCGGTTCCCGACGCCGGCGCCAGAGGCCGACGTCAGCTGACTTCGATCGTCACCGAGTTGACGGTGACGGTGCGCGACGGAGCGCCACCGAGCGCGCCACCGGGCTCGTGCAGGCCGATGATCGACTGCAGCACCCCGAGTCCGGCCTCGTCGGTCTCGCCGAAGACGACATAGACGCCCTGCCCGTCGAGCCGAGCGGCGTTCTCGCCGGTGGTGAAGAAGTACTGCGCGCTGGACGAGTTGGGAAGCGCCGTGCGGGCCATCACGAGCTGACCGGGCACATAGCGATACGGGCCGACGATGCCGGCGCTGGTCTCCTCGAACTGCGGCTCGTCGGGGATCGTGTAGCCCGGGCCCGGGTCCGACGGTGATTCGGTGCGCGGCGCGCCGCCCTGAATGATGTCGATCGACGGATCGCTCCGGAAGATCGTGGTGCCGTCGTAGTACCCCCACCGGGCGAGGGTCACGAAGTTGTTGACCGTGATCGGCGTCTCCGCCGTGGTGAGCGCCACCCGGATCTCACCCTCGGAGGTGTCGAACACGGCCACGTGGGACTTGGTCGTGTCGATGCACATCGGATGAGGCTCCGCGAACGTGATCGTGCGCGGCGACGACCCATCCTCGGCCGGGCAGGCCGAGGCATCGGTAAGGTCGGCGGCCGCTGCGTCGTCGGGGTCGGCCGGCGAGGGGTCGGTCGTGGTGTCGGGCGTGATCGACTCGACCTGCGGTGGCCCGTCATCCCCGGCGAGGAAGATGCCCCCGACGAGTGGTGCGATCAAGGCGAGTGCAAGCAGCGCCACAAAGCCGCCGACGACCAGGCGGCGACGACGCTCGCGGCGGTCGATCACGACTTCCTGACGGATCTTTTGCTTGCCGGCGTTGACCCGCCGCTTTCTGAGTTCGGCTTGTGACGGCACACCGTGACGCTAGCGGGCGCTCCCGGCGAGTTGGTCCAGTGCGCAGATCCAGCGGGAACGGTCAGCCGGCGCAGGGATTCTGGACAGTGACCTGCGGGATGCGTCCGCTCCGGAAGGTTTCGACGACACCATCACGGATGGTGAAGATCACCCGGAACTCGGCATCGGACTCGTCCTGGGGCACGAAAATCAGGTCGACGCTGCTGTCGTCGTTGACGTGGGTTTCGATCTGATCGCCGAACAGGTTCATGATCTCGTCCTCGGGCGACCCGATGCCGATCCCCGAGCGGGTAGTCAGCGGACCCGCCACGATGTCGACCCGCTCGATCGTGCTCTCGGTAACCAGGAACGAGATGCCCTCCGGGCCTTGAGCAGGTGTCACCCGATAGCAGTCGCTCGTCGGCGCACAGTTGATCAGGTCGGTGCCGGCAGCGACCTGGGCCTGGGCAACGGTCATGCCGAACGTGACCTCACCGAGACCAACGGTCGAGATCGAGTCGTTCGTGCCGAGGTTCAAGACGGTGGTGGTCGGTGCTTCGGTTTCCTCACCGTCGGTCTCGGCGGCTTCGGTTGTCGTCGTGGTCGAGGCATCGACGTTTTCGTCGGTGTCGGTTTCGGTGGTCTCCGCCGGTTCGTTCGAGCATTCGACGAGGATGGTGGTCGTGGTGGGGGCCGAGGTTGTCGTGGTCGTGGACGTGGTGCTCGTCGTGCTCGCGGCCACCGTGGTGGTCGACGCCACGGTGGCCTCGCCACCGTCATCGCCGGACCAAGTGACGACGAAGAGCGCGGCGCCGACGATCACGATCAGGGTGACGAGCATGATGATGAGCTGGCGCGGCTGCACGGCTCTGATCGTAGGTCGGCCGAGCCGTTTGCCAAGGTCAAGCCACGATGCCGACCCAGGTGAGCCCTCGACTCGGCTGCAACTCGTGCCGAGATGGAGATGGTGCGTGCCCCCGGTGGGACTCGAACCCACGATCTTCGGATTAAAAGTCCGCTGCCGTAACCAACTTGGCTACGGGGGCACGAGCGAGCCTAACGACCTACCGTGGCGCAATGGACTTCTCGATCCCAGCCGATATCCAGGCATTGCTCGATGAGTGCGACGCGTTCATCGACGATGTGATCGTTCCGATCGAGGCCGAGGACGACAACATCCGCTTCTTCGACCACCGGCGCGAGGACGCCCGCACCGACTGGGATCGTGATGGTCTCCCGAATGCTGAGTGGGAAGCGCTGCTCGGCCGCATGCGACGCGAAGCCGATGCCGCCGGCCTTCTGCGTTACCAACTCCCGGCCCGATTCGGCGGCCGCGACGGCTCCAACCTGGCGATGGCGATCGTGCGTGAGCACCTCGCCCGTCGCGGCCTCGGTCTGCACAACGACCTGCAGAACGAATCGTCGATCATTGGCAACTTCCCGACCGTGCTGATGATGGAGAAGTACGGCTCGGAGGCGCAGCAGCGGGAGTGGATCCCGAAGATGCTTGCCGGAGAGGCACGCATCGGTTTCGGGCTCACCGAGCCGCTGCACGGCTCCGACGCCACATGGATGGAGACCACCGCCGTTCGCGACGGCAACGAGTGGGTGATCAACGGCGAGAAGTACTGGAATACGGGGCTCCACCACGCCACCCACGACTTCATTTTCGCCCGCACCTCCGGCAACCCCGGCGAGGGCCACGGCATCACCTGCTTCATCGTGCCGGTCGACACGCCCGGCTTCGGTGTCGAGGAGTTCATGTGGACGTTCAACATGCCGACCGATCACGCTCACGTGAAGCTCACCGATGTCCGCGTGAGCAATGACGACATCCTCGGCGAGGAGGGTCGAGGCCTCCAGACCGCCCAACTGTTCGTGCACGAGAACCGGATCCGCCAGGCCGCATCGTCGCTCGGTGCCGGACTGCATTGCATCGATGTCGCCGTCGAGCACGTCACCAACCGCACCGTCTTCGGCAAGCCGCTCGCATCGAACCAGGCGGTCCAGTTCCCGCTGGCCGAGCTCGCCACCGACGCCGAGATGATCCGGGCGCTGATCTGGAAGACGGCGTGGGAGATGGACCAGGGCGTCGATCATCTCGAGATCACCGACAAGGTCGCCATGTGCAACTACCGAGGCAACCGCTTTTGCTGCGACGCCGCCGATCAGGCGATGCAGGCCTGCGGCGGCTACGGCTACGGGCGGAAGTACCCGTTCGAGCACATCTACCGCCATCACCGCCGCTATCGCATCACCGAGGGCACCGAGGAGATCCAGATCCGGAAGGTGGCGGGAAAGCTGTTTGGTTTCGCCGGCCGGGCAAAGACGGGCTGAACGAACGTCCCGCGCATCGTCGAATGGTCCCGCTCACCCGCTCCGACACCGTCGGGATCGCCCTTGCGCCCGGTGTTGGGGTCGGTTTCGCGCGTGGCGACGACCGCTGGTCGGTTGCCACTGCGGACCCGGTGGCGCTGATCGCCGAAGCGGCGACGGCTGATTCCCCGCGGTGGGTGTGGTGGGGCCGCGAGACCTCGGATCTGCTTGCCGGACTTCCGATCGACCGGTGTTGGGATGTGGCGACCGTGCACCGCTTCTTGCACGGCACGTGGAAGGCCCCGATCAGTGTGATCTGGTCGGTGCTCCAAGGACTCGACCCGGACTCGTTGCCGACGATGGGACAACTCGGTCTCCTCGACGCGCCGGTCGACGAGGGCGATCGTGAGCTCCCGATCCGGCCCGACGGCCACCTCCGTCCCGAATGGATCGCCGGCGCGTTTGCGAAAACCCCCGATCGTCTTGCGACATGGGCGGGACTCGCGCTCGATGCGATGGGGCAGCAGATCCTGCTTCTCGACCGACTCCCGGACCCTGACCGGGCCCGTGCAACCGCCCGATCAGAGTCGGCAGCCGATCTGCTCTGCGCCGAGATGACGATCGCCGGTCTCCCGATCGATGTGCCCGAGGCCGAGCGACTGATCTCGGCATCGGCCGGTCGCCGGCCCCGGACGCCAGCAGAGGAGGATGAGATCCGCGCCGAACGAGACGAGCGGGTGCTGTCGAAGCTCGAGTCATCTCACCCGGTGAACCTGCGCAACCCCGGCGAGGTGAAGGCGATGTTGCGTCGGCACGGCCACGACCTCCCGGACACCCGGGCCTGGCGACTCGAACAACGTCGAACGACCGACCCGCTGATCGACGCACTCCTCACCTGGCGCAAGGACGAGCGCATCGCCACCACGTTCGGTTGGCACTGGCTCGACGAGCATGTGCGCGACGGCCGGCTTCGTGGCGAGTGGGCGAGTTCGGATGGTGCCGCCGGACGCATGTCGGCATCGGCCGGCCTCCACAATCTTCCATCGATCATGCGCCCGGTCGTCGCCGCCGAGACCGGCCATCGCATCGTGCGAGCCGACCTCGGCCAGATCGAGCCCCGCGTGCTTGCCGCCGTGTCCGGCGATCGTCGCCTGATCGATGCGACCCGCCAAGACGACCTCTACGCCCCGATCGCCCGGGCGCTCGGTGTCGAACGTGACATCGCGAAGGTGGCCGTGCTCGGCGCGATGTATGGCGCGACGACGGGTGAGTCGGCAGGAGCGCTCGCCGGGTTGCAGAAGAGCTATCCGATCGCGATGGGTCTGCTCGAGGAGGCCGCCGAGTCAGGCAAGGCCGGGAAGGATGTCGTCACCAGCGGCGGTCGTCGGGTCCGAATGTGGACCGATCCGTCGACTGACGGAGACCTCGACCGAGCCGTGTCGGTTGCCGCAGCACGAGGTCGTTATGCCCGCAACGCCGTGATCCAGGGCGCAGCGGCCGAATTCTTCAAGGTGTGGGCAATCACGGTCCGTCGTCGGTGCCGGCCCCTCGGTGCCGAAGTCGTGCTGTGCCTGCACGACGAATTGCTCGTGCACGTCCCTGCCGACGCTGCCGATGACGCGGCGGCGATGGTCGATGCGGCGGTCGGGGAGGCCGCCCACTACTGGTCGCCGGAACCCGACGTCCGGTTCGTGGCCGATGTGGCTGTCGTCGATCGTTGGTCCGAAGCGAAGTAGCGGTCAGTCGTTCCAGCGCTCCTCGAACTGCTGAACCTCGTCCAGCCCCATGAGCCTGTGCAGGTCACTGATCGAGCGCATGTCGGCGCCGGGAGTGGGGCCGATGCCATCGGCTCGGAGTCGCCCGTAGACCGCCTGCAGTTGGGCGGTCACGGCGAGCAGCGCCGTGACGGGGAACAACCCGATCGTCACGCCGAGTTCGGCGAGTCGGTCCGCCGAAAGCACCGGCGAGAAACCACCTTCGACCATGTTGGCGAGCACCGGAGCGTCGATCTCGGCGACGACTCGTGCGAACTCGTCCTCCGATTCGGGGGACTCGACAAAGACGACGTCGGCGCCGGCGGCGGCGTACGCCTGGCCCCGTGCGATCGCCTCGTTGATGCCCAATGACGAGCGGGCGTCTGTGCGGGCGATGATGAGGAAGTCGGTGCTTGTCCGGCTCTCAACGGCGACCTCCACCTTCCTGACCATCTCGGCGGCCGGAATCACCGTTCGTCCGGCGGCGTGCCCGCACTTCTTCGGGAAGTCCTGATCCTCGAGTTGGATCGCCGCAACCCCGGCCTGCTCATAGCCCTGGACGGTGTGGCGGACGTTGACAAGGCCACCGAAGCCGGTGTCGGCATCGGCGATGAGCGGCGTCTGCGTGCCGCCGGCGATCGTGCGCGCCCGATCGAGCATCTCCGCAAAGGAGACGAGGCCGGCGTCGGGGAGGCCGAGGTGTGAGGCCGAGATGCCGTAGCCACTCATGTACAGCGCATCGAAGCCGACGCTGTCGGCGATGGTGGCTGACACCATGTCGTACACGCCCGGCGCATGGCAGAACGCCCGGGACCGGACCCGGTCGGCGAGGGCGGCTCGTCGTTCAGCGGTGCTCACGATGAGCAGTCTGGCATTCCTCGGCGGCTCAGTCCCCGACGACGGCGTCGGTGTCCTTGGCCTCGGCGGTGTGCCGCTTGCGGTCCTTCATGACCTCGTGGGCTTCCATCGAGCCGTCGTGCCAGGTGCCGAACCACTTGTCCATGGGCACGAGCGACATGCCGTAGTTCACCTCGAAGTACCGGTGATGCAGGTTGTGGAAGATGTCGCCGCCCTGAATGTCGGTGCCGAACAGCTTCCAGCGGTCGAAGCCGGAGTGCGACGGTGATGGCGACAACAGCAGGTAGAGGAGGGTGAAGGTCACCAGGTAGGGATGGCCGGGCAGCAGCACGAACACGAACGGTGTCGACAGATACAGGAGGTGTTCGCCCGGACTCATCGAGACACCCGACCACGGGCCGGTGTTGACGTTGCGGTGGTGAAGCGCATGGAACCAGCTGTAGAGCGGGTCGAGGTGAAGCAGCCGATGGTTGGCGTAGAAGTGGACACCCTCGATGAACGGGATCGCAGCTGCCATCAGCGCCACCGTCCACCAGACGTCGAGCTCGGGCAGTGAACCATCGGCGTAGAGCCGGAACATCAGCGCTTCGTACAGGGCGGCAACGGTGGCGGCGCTGCCGAGGCTCCACAGCATGTTGTCCTTCACCTGGTCGTTGAAAGTGAAGCTTCGGCGCCCCTTTGCGGGCCAACGCGATTCGTACTTGAAGTCGGTCCCCTGCGTCTTGCGCATGTAGAGGAAGTAGTGCTGGCCGCCGATGACGACGAGCATGATCGCGACATTGCGCACCCAGAGCAGGCCGATGTCGTCGAGTCCGAGCGAGGCGAATCGGTCGAGTCTCGGGGTCAGGAACCGCCAGGCGACGTAGCCGATGGCGTGCCAGGCGGCCGTCTGCCAGAACAGGTAGGTCCCGAACAGCCAACGCAGGATGGCCACGGGTTGCATCGGCCATCGCCAGAGCGGGTTCACGTCGAACGGCTCAGGGTCGTACCCCTTGGCGCGCTGCAGGCGTGTTCGGGTGGCAGCCATGGCGACACGCTAGCGATCGTCGGGCAATGGGCGCCCACCTCCTGCACGTGCCGTCGGTGCAGAGGTCCGACGCCGCCACGCCGACGCAACGGCTGCTTGCACATCATATTCATCTGAATGTATTCTGGAAGGATGGCCCCCGGGACCGGCTTTCTCGACGACTACCTGCCGTACCTGCTCCGCCGCGCCGATCAGACGCTCTCGGAAGCCTTCTACGCCGTGCTCACCGAATCCGGTGTGGCTCGATCGGAGTGGCGGGTGTTGGCCGTCCTCGAGGAACTCGGCCCACTGTCCGTCCTCGACCTCACCGATGCCGCCCTCAGTCCCCAGCCGACCGTCACGCACGCCGTCCGACGACTCGAAGCTCGCGGCCTCGTCACCCGAACCGCAGGGGCGACCGACCGCCGTCAACGCATCGTTGCTGTCACCGAGGAGGGCGCTGCCTTGACGCGTCGTCTCATCAGAGCAGCCCGTCGACTGGAAACGGCGGCCCTCGCCGACCTGGGCGGCGGCGAGGACCTTGTCGAACCGTTGCGTCGCCTGATCTCGTCCCTTGAAGGAGCCCGAGCATGACTGCGCCCACCGACTGGGATCCCGCGGACCCACTGGCCCGCCGCCCATTTGGCTTTCAGGCGTGGATCGATGAACACCGCGACCACTTGCGGCCCCCCGTTGCGAACAAGCAGGTGTTCCGAGACGCCGACATGATCATCATGGTCGTGGGGGGTGGAAACGAGCGGAACGACTTCCACATCGACCCGCGCGAAGAATTTTTCTATCAAGTCACGGGCGACATGATCCTGTGGATCTGGCCGGACGAAGGTGTCGAGGCATACCCGATGCCGATCCGCGAAGGCGAGATCTACCTGCTGCCCCCGAACGTGCGCCACTCACCTCAGCGTCCCGAACCCGAGTCGGTCGGGCTCGTGGTCGAGTACCAGCGGCCTCCTGGTGAACTCGATGCTTTCGAGTGGAAGTGTTTCGAGTGCCACCACCTCGTTCACCGGGTCGAAGTTCAGGTCGAACACATCGACCAGGATCTTCCTCCGCTGTTCGCGGCCTTCGAATCCGACCAACAGGCCCGCACGTGCCCGAACTGCGGAGCGCTCCACCCGGGCAAGGTTGGTCGGCTGTGATCGATCCGCGCACGGCGACAGCGGCCGAGCTCGATGCCGCCGATCCGCTTGCGCACCTGCGCGACGAGTTCGACCTCCCCGACGGTGTGTATCTCGTCGGCAACTCGCTCGGCGCGCTACCCCGGGCAGCCCGAGACACGGTCGGCGTCGAGTTCGATCGCTGGGCTGAGTTGGGAGTCGAGGGCCATTTCACCGGCCGGCTCGGCTGGAAGGGCTACCACGAACTCGTCACCGATCAGTTGGCGGCGCTCGTCGGCGCAGATCCTACGGAAGTGGTCGCGATGAACGGGCTCACCGTCAACCTCCACCTTCTGCTGATCAGCTTCTACCGGCCAACGCCGCAGCGGCACAAGATCTTGATCGAGGGGCATGCTTTTCCGTCCGATCACTTCGCCGCCGAATCCCAGATTCGTCAGCGGGGGTTCGATCCGGCAACCTCACTCGTCACGCTCGATCCGCGCCCGGGGGAGGAGACGCTTCGACGAGAGGACATCCTGGACACGATTGCCGATCTCGGTAACGAGCTCGCCGTCGTATTGCTGCCGGGCGTGCAGTACTACACCGGCCAGGTCATGCCGATGGCCGACATCGTGGCTGCCGGTCACGCCGCCGGTGCGACGGTCGGCTTCGATCTCGCCCACGCGATTGGCAACGTCGAACTCAACCTCTCGGAATGGGGCGCCGATTTTGCCGCGTGGTGCACCTACAAGTACCTCAACAGTGGCCCTGGGGGTGTCGCTGGCGCCTATGTCCACCGGCGCCACGTGAACGATCAAGATCTGCCGAAGTTGCTCGGTTGGTGGGGAACCAACCCGTCCACTCGCTTTGCGATGGCGACAGAGTTTGAGCCCATCCCGACCGTCGAGTCGTGGCAACTCTCCAACGCACCTGTCCTTCCCCTCGCCGTGCTCCGAGCGTCGCTTGACCTCTTCGATCGGGCAGGAGGGATGTCGGCACTGCGTGCGAAGAGCGAACGCCAAATCCACTACCTCGATCGACGGCTTGCCGAGACGTTGCATGGCCGAGTCGAGAACATCTCGCCGCAGGCGATGGAGGAACGCGGGTGTCAGTTCGCCCTCCGAGTTGTCGCCGGCAACGGGCGCGATGTCTTCCACGCCTTAGAGGAGGCACGAGTGCTGTGTGATTGGCGCGAACCCGATGTCATCCGAGTTGCCCCGGTGCCGCTCTACAACTCGTTCACCGACATCGACCGCTTCGTTCAGACGCTCGACGAGGTCATGGCATGAGTGCTCACTTTTCGGTGGTCGGTGCCGGTCCGGCTGGCTCGCTCCTGGCGATCTATCTCGCCCGGCAGGGACACGAGGTCGTCGTGTACGAGGGCCGCCCCGACCTTCGGCGGGTCGATATCGACGCCGGTCGCTCGATCAATCTCGCGCTCGCAACTCGGGGGATCGTGCCGTTGATTGACGTCGGCGTCATCGACCAAGTTGATGCGATCACCATCCCGATGCGGGGCCGAATGGTGCACGCCGCAGATGAACCGCTCCCGGAACTGCAGCCGTACGGCTCTCAGCCCCACGAGGTCATCCATTCGGTTTCACGAACGGACCTCAACGCCATCCTGCTCGATGCCGCCGAGGCAACCGGCCGGGTCAGGTTCGAGTTCGAGACCCGCCTGCACTCGGTCGAGCTTGAGGATTCCCTGTTGGTCTTCGAGGATGGCCGCAGGGAGGCGTTCGACGTCGTGTTCGGCGCTGACGGTGCCGGCTCGAAGGTGCGAGCCGCCCTCGAAGCGAGCGGCCGTGGCTTCTTCGACGTCGAGCCGCTCGACCATAGCTACAAGGAACTCACCTTGCCGCCCGCCGTCGATGGCGGCTTCTTGATCGATCCCAACGCCCTCCACATCTGGCCCCGGGGACAGTTCATGCTGATCGCCCTGGCGAACCCCGAAGGCGACTTCACCGTCACCTTGTTCGCGCCGACCACGACCTTCGAGGCTCTGCGAGATCCCGCTGCCGTCGACGCGTTCTTTGCGGAGCACTTCTCTTCCTTCGCCACGATGGTGCCTGATCTGGCCGACCAGTTCTTCACGAACCCAACCGGCGCGCTCGCCACGCTTCGCGGCACGGGTTGGAGCCACGAAGGTCGGGCCGTCGTGGTCGGCGACGCGGCACACGCCATCGTGCCGTTCCACGGTCAGGGCATGAACGCCGCGATGGAGTCGGTTCGAGCGCTCGACCGCCACCTGCGTGCATCCCCCGACGATCTCGCCGCCGCCTTCGCTGCCTACGAGGTCGAGCGCAAGCCTGACGCTGACGCGATCGCTGCGATGGCACTCGACAACTATGTCGAAATGCGAGCGGGGGTCGTCGACCCCGACTATCTGGCCCAGCGGACCTTGGCCCTCGAACTCGAGCAGCGTCATCCGACTCGTTTGAGCCCTCGCTACAACATGGTCATGTTTTCGACGATGCCCTATGCCGAGGCGCAGGCACGGGCTCAGCGTCAGGCGGAACTCATCAAGACGGCGCTCGCCGATGAAACAACGGACATCGATGCGCTCGTGCACGCGCTCCCTCCGCTCCCCGACCTCGACCCACTCGCCGACCCGGACGCGCTCTCCATCTCATGACACCCACACCCGACTCGACTGAGCTCACGTACGGCAGCTACCTCAAGGTGCCGGAGTTGCTCTCGCTTCAGCAATGCCGATCGACCGATCCCGAAACCGGTGACCCGGAGCACGACGAAACCCTCTTCATCATCATCCACCAGGTCTATGAACTTTGGTTCAAGCAGCTCCTGCACGAACTCGACGCCATCGTCGAACTCCTCGACACCGATCAGCTCGGCGCCGCTCGTCACCATCTCAAGCGGGTGCTCAAGATCCTGAAGACCCTCGTCGGGCAGGTCGACATCCTTGAGACGATGACACCGGCGGAGTTCGCGAGTTTCCGAGAGTTCCTGGCCAACGCGAGCGGCTTTCAATCAGCCCAATTCCGCGAGCTCGAGTTCCTCCTCGGGGTGAAGGACCGGATCCGCATCGACTGGTTCGACGACACCGACGCTGCTCGTCTCGAACACCGCCACGCCGCACCCACCCTGTGGGACGCGTTCGTCGGCGTGCTGGATCGGGCCGGCTACGAGGTCGGCGACGCCGCCCGCCAGCGCGACGTCCGGCAGCCGATCACCGAGGACACAACCTTGCAGCAGGCGATCATCGCCGCCTACGACGACGAGGGCTTCGCCAACCTTTGCGAAACGCTCACCGACCTCGACGAGGGCCTTCAAGAGTGGCGTTACCGCCACGTGATGATGGTTCGCCGCACGATTGGCACCAAGGCCGGAACCGGTGGCTCTGATGGCGCCGCGTACCTCGCCACGACCCTTTTCCACCCCGCCTTCCCGGATCTCTGGGCGATCCGAACCGCTTTCTAGGAGCGACCGTGCCGACCCCACCCGACCTCTCGTACCCCGAACTCCGTCTCTTCATCGGCGGTGAGTGGAGGGGTGCAGCGCAAACCCTGCCCGTTGTGAACCCCTCGACAGAAGCGGAGATCGGCCGCCTTCCAGTCGCTACACCGGCTGATCTCGACGATGCGCTCGCCGCCGCCGAGAGCGGCTTCGCCACCTGGCGCCGCACATCACCGCGCGACCGGGCCGACCTGATCCGCCGCGCCGCGGCGCTGATGCGCGAGCGCCAAGACGAGATCGCCCACTCGATCACGCTCGAACACGGCAAGCCCTTCCAGCAGGCCCGGCTCGAAGTGATCCGTGGGTCCGAATTCTTTGAGTGGGACGCCGGTGAGGCAACCCGCACCTACGGTCGCGTGATCCCCTCCGCCCCTGGCGTGAAGTACATCGTCCACCACCAGCCGATCGGCCCGGTCGCGGCGTTCGCGCCATGGAACTTCCCGATGAGCCAGCCCGCTCGCAAGGTCGCGGGCGCACTTGCCTCAGGATGTTCGATCATCCTCAAGGCCTCCGAGGAGACCCCGGCCGGAGCGATCCACATCGCCAAGGCGTTCGAGGACGCTGGCCTTCCAGCTGGTGTGCTGAACCTCGTCTTCGGCGTGCCCGCCGACATCTCGAGCCACCTGATCCCCGACGGACGGATTCGTCTCGTTGCCTTCACGGGCTCGACCAGCGTTGGGCGCCATCTCACCGGCCTCGCTTCACAACACATGACGCCCGTGCTCATGGAACTCGGCGGCCACGCCCCGGTCATCGTCTGCGAGGACACCGATGTCGACGCTGCCGCAGTCAGCTCGGCAATCCGAGCCATGCGCAACGCCGGCCAGGTCTGCACCTCCCCAACCCGCTTCTTCGTGCACGAGCAGATCTACGACCAGTTCCTCACCGGTATCACGGCGCGAAGCGCCGCGACGGTTGTCGGCGATGGGCTCACCGACGGGGTCGAGATGGGTCCCCTCGCCAACGGTCGCCGCCTTCTGGCGATGCAGGAACTCGTCGACGATGCCACCGCTGCTGGCGCCACGGTCACCACAGGGGGGAGTCGCATCGGCGATGTGGGCTATTTCTTCGAACCGACGGTGCTCGCCGACGTCCCCGACCATGCACGAATCATGCAAGAAGAGCCGTTCGGGCCGGTCGCCATCGTCAATCCCGTCTCGGGACTGGACGAGGCGATTGCCCGGGCCAACTCGGTGCCGTACGGGCTTGCGGCCTACGGCTTCACCAACCGAGCTGACTATGTCGACGAGATGGTCGAGCGAGTCGAGGCTGGCAATGTGTCCATCAACACGCTCGAGGCGTCACTGCCCGAAACGCCCTTCGGCGGGATGAAGTCGAGCGGATACGGCCGCGAAGGCGGCACCGAGGGACTCCACCACTACACCGTGGTCAAGAACGTGTCTCACAGCATCGAGATCGTCTGAGGCCGAACAGGAGGATTGGCGCGTGCAGTACACCAGAGACCGGGCCAAAGAACACGCCCGAACCACCATGACCGGTATCTGGGCGGCTGCCCTCATGCCGTTCGACGACCAACTCCGAATCGATGAGGACGGCTTCACCGAGAATGTTCGCCACTGGACCGAGGACCTCGGCATCAAGGGCCTCTTCATCAGCGGGAAGCAGGGCGAGTTCTTCTCGATGTCGGTCGACGAACGTAAGCGGACCTTCGAGCTTGCGGTCGAGGCCTGCGGCGGCGATGCCCAGACGATCATGTCGTGCTCTGACCAGAACCTCGACGTTGTGCTCGACCTCGCCCGCCACGCCGAATCGTGCGGGGCGGACTACATCGTCGTCCACGCGCCGGCCCTTCACTTCACCAAGGCGCAGGACGAGACGCTGATGGGCTACTACCGGACGATCTCGGAAGCGGTCGACATTGGCATCGCCCTGTGGAGCCATCCCGACAGCGGCTATCTGATGTCGCCACAGCTCTGCAATCGTCTCGCCGATCTCGAGAACGTCGTCGCAATCAAGTACTCGGTTCCCAGGGAGATGTACGCCGAACTGTCGGGGCTTGCGTCGGATCGCATCCACGTCAGCACGGCGTCGGAGACCGAGTGGCTCGACAACATCATCGAACTCGACTGGAAGCTGTACCTGTGTTCGTCGCCGCCCTTCCTGATCCAGACCTCCGCCGATCGCCGGATGCACGACTACACCGAGGCGGCGTTCGCTGGTCGCCACGACGAAGCGCGTGCGATCAGCGCGTCGCTCGACCCGGTTCGGGAGGCGCTGATGGGTACCCGACCGGCAGAGAAGCCCCATGCCCACCAGAAGTACTGGCAGGAGCTTCTCGGCCAGGTCGGTGGCAGGGTTCGGGCACCATTGCTCGAACTCACTGACGACGAGAAGGCCGTGACCCGCGAGGCGTTCGAAGCCTGTGGGCTCGGCGGCTGACCGTGGGGGAACCCTTGCGGGTCGTCCTCGTTGGGTGGGGCGCAATCGGCCGGACGGCTGCTCGTCTCGTGGCGGAAGCTGATCGCGCGGTCGCGATTGTCGGGGTTGCCGTCCGGTCGCCAGACGCCGCCCGCGAAGGCCTTCCGGCCACCGCAGCGTTGATCACCGACCCGAGCGAACTCGCTGCCTTGAAGCCCGACGTCGTCGCCGAAGCAGCCAGCCGCGAGGCGGTGGCGCCGTGGGGTCGGGCCGCGCTTGCGCTCGGCACCGACCTGGTCGTGTCCTCGGTTTCTGCGTTCGCCGAACCGCTGGTGCTCGCCGAATTACGTCGGGTCGCCGATCAGTATCACGCGACGATCCACATCCAGCCGGGTGCGCTCGCTGGTGTCGACGCCCTTGCGGCCAGCCGACCGCTCGGACTCGACACGGTCGAGCATCGCATCGTGAAACCGCCGAGCGCATGGCAGGGCACACCAGCCGACGAGGGCGGCTTCCTCGACACCATCACCGAGCCGACCGTGCTGCTCGAGGCCACCGCCGCAGAGACCGCAGCTCGTTTCCCAAAGAACGCCAATGTTGCGATGACCACCGCCCTCGCCGGCATTGGGCCAGACGCCACCCGGGTTGTGCTGGTCGCCGACCCGAACGCAACGACGAATCGTCACGAGCTTCGAGCTTCGGGCGCGTTCGGGGAACTCAATGTTCGGATCGACAATGCCCCGCTGCCCGACAACCCCAAGAGTTCGGCGATGGCGGCCCTCGGGCTGGCCCGAGCGATCAGCAACCGATCGGCGACGTTGGCGATCTGACGCCGCTGATCAGCGTGCGCCGATGGTGTTCCAGTCGAGACCGAGGTCAAGGGCCCGTGCCGAGTGCGTGAGCTCACTCACGGCGATCGAGTCCACGCCCGTCGCCGCAACCTCGGCCGCGCGATCGAGGGTAAGACCGCCGCTGGCTTCGATCCGGACCGTGGGCGCGATCTCGTCGCGCAGGGAGACAGCGGCCCGCATGTTGTCGATGGAGAAGTTGTCGATCAGGACCTCGTCGGCGCCGGCGTCGATGGCGGCCCGGAGCGACGAGAGGTCGTCGACCTCGATCTCGACCGGCACGGTTCCCTCGAGAGCGCTCACGGCAGCGTAGGCCGCGGCGATCCCGCCAGCCGCAGCGACATGGTTGTCCTTCACGAGCGCCATGTCGAACAGCCCCAGCCGGTGGTTGGTTCCACCCCCGCACCGCACGGCGTATTTCTGCAAGGCCCGCAGCCCAGGGAGCGTCTTGCGGGTATCGCGCACGCTCGTTGCCGTACCGATGAGCTCATCGGCCCAGCACCGAGTGAGGGTGGCGACCCCGGAAAGGTGGCACAGCAGGTTGAGGGCGGTCCGTTCGGCGGTGAGCATCGCCCGGGTCGGCGCATCAACCCGAGCTACCGGTGTGCCGGCGGTGACACGGTCGCCATCGTCGGCCAGATAGTCGAACGAGCCCTCGGGCCCACACACCGTGTCGATGACTGCGGCTGCGACGGGGAGCCCTGCGACCACGCCAGCCTCGCGGGCACCGAAGGTCACGGCACAGGTCTGCCCCTCCGGGATAGTCGCCACCGAGGTGATATCGACACCGTCCCCGAGATCTTCGGCGAGCGCGGTTGCGATGAGTCCGGCGACCTCCGTGAGGCTGAGGCCTGCATCTTGCAGCCGTTCCTTGGTGTCAGCAGAAAGCGGGTGGAGGTGAATCACGTTCGCCGACGCTACCGCCGCACTGCGGCTGGCCTGGACAGCCGACGCTGTGCTCGGATCGAGTCAGCCTGGCAGCGTGCCGGCTGCTTCGGCAGCGGCACGGGTTGCTGGATGATCGAACGGTGGCTCGGTCAGCCGTCGAAGGCGGTTGATCCGGCGACCGTAGCGCCAGATCATGTCGCCGGTCTCCGGGTCAAGGCGGCGGGTGACCGCCACGACGGTGTTCCACGGCCGGAGCTTGTGCACGCCGTTCTTCCACCGAGCCGCGACCCGGATTCTGCGGCCACCGATACCGGCCGTGTCATTGACGCCGTTTTCGAGCGTGCCGTCGCAGAACATGTCATGGACCAGGCCGCCGGTGGTGATCGTGATGCGGTTCCCCGCCTGTTCGATCCGTTCGACGTGTCCCTTCATCGGGCCCTCGTAGCACTCCCAGACACCACGGAGATCGGCGGCCCCGTCGACGAGGGGTTCGCGACATCCATCGAGGATGCGCAACGGCCAGACGTTCCACGATGCATCGGGACCGGTGACCTCCTTCGGCACGTGGGCAGCCTTCGGCCCTGAGCCGTCGAGGGTGGGGACGATGTAGTCGGTGGGGTCATGGGGTCGAGCAAGCGCAGCGTGATCCATCGGATCTCCTCTCATCCTCAGACTGCCAGATGGCCGACTGACGTCACACAGTGAATGTGGCGGTCGCAGGTTGCTGCACCGGTTTCAGACGGGAGGGGAGCGCGCCGCTGGCGAGCCGAGAGGCGCTCCTGACAAGCTGGTCCGGGATGGACATGACCGACATCACGACCGAGGCAACCGAGTGGTTCCAGCAGCACTGGGATCCGGCGATGCCGCTCGGCGACTGGTGGCGCCTCCTCGCCGACTCGGGTTTCGCGTTCCCGCAGTGGCCCGAGGGCTTCGGCGGTCGTGGCCTGTCGGGTCGTGATGCCAAGGCCGTCCAGGAGGCTCGCCGTGCCGTCGGCGCCTACGGCCCGCCGAACGGCGTCGCCACCTTCCTCGTCGCACCGACGCTCCTCGTCATGGGCACGCCCGAGCAGCAGCAGCGCTACCTCCCGGGCATCGTCGGCGGCACCACACCGTGGTGCCAACTCTTCTCGGAACCGACGGCCGGCTCTGACATGGCCTCGCTCGGCACCCGCGCGGTGAAAGATGGCGATGAGTGGACGGTCACCGGGCAGAAGGTCTGGAACTCGGGCGCTCACTATGCGAAGTGCGGGATTCTGATCGCCCGCACCGATCCCGACGCCCCCAAACACCGAGGTGTCACCTACTTCCTGATCGACATGACCCAACCCGGTGTCGAGGTGCGGCCGCTGCGTGAGATGACCGGGGATGCGGCCTTCAACGAGGTCTTCTTCGACGACGCCCGTGTGCACGACTCGGACCGGGTCGGTGCTGAAGGCGACGGCTGGCGCATCGCGATGACGACCCTGTCGTTCGAACGCGACCCCGGCAACGCCGGCCTCGGCGACACCGCCGCGTTCTACGAAGCTGACCTCACGGTGCCGGTGGGTGAGCACGCCGAACGCGAGAAGGCGGCCGCCGACGGTTTCTCGATCGCGATGAGCGGTCGCGCTGGTGAGGTGTTCGACGGCGCTCTCGCTTCCGGTCTGAAGCGCTCAAGTGATTTGGTCCTACGCGATCGTCTCGCTCGGCTTCACGTCGACCGCACGGTCGTCGGGCTGACTGGACGCCGCGGCGCGGCGAACATGAAGGCAACCGGTCAACCCGGACCCGAGATCGCCGGCTTGAAGATCACCGGCACCGAGACCGGTCGCAATGTCCGCGACATCGGGCTCGAGGCGCTCGGTGCGGCCGGCATGTTGTGGGGTGACGACGCCCCCGACGGTGGCCTCTTTCATCGATACGCCATGTTCACGCCCGCTCAGTCGATCGCCGGCGGTACCGACGAGGTGTTGCGCAACTCGATCGGAGAGCGAGTGCTTGGCCTGCCCCGCGAGCCCGACGAAGCGGAGCGCCGAGAAACGCCGTGGAAGGACCTGCGCCGGAGCTGACACTGTCGCCCGGCCCGGCCCGCCGTGCCGCCGATGGCAGCTACCAACTAGGTACGCAGTCGAGGAAGTCGAGGGCGGCGTCGATGAAGCCGAACTGCTTCGGCAGCGAGAAGTGATCGACGCCGGGCAACTCCTTCACCGTGACGTTGGGCAGAAGATCTGCAAGCGGACCGGGCGGACCCGCGAAATCCTCCGTGCCGATCACAAGAAGGGTCGGCTGCGTGACCGTCGCCAGCTGGTCGGCGTTGAAGTGACGGTCGTCGCGCTGTGACTGCGCCTCACCAACCTTCTTGAGGATCTCGGCCCGCTCAGCCCCGGCGGTGCGGAACAGGCCCTCGAAGCGGTAGTCGGCGGCGGCACGATCCTCACCGGCTCCCATCGCCGGCCCGGCGACGACGTTGCGGCCGATGCCGCCCAGCACCAGCCGGCGCACCAGTTGCGGATGGCGCAGGGTGAGGTCGAGCGCCGTGCGCGCCCCGAGGGAGTAGCCGACGATGTCGATCTGGCGCCCTTCGTCCGGCGTGAACGGCAACTGCTCGACAACGGGGGTGACGAGATCCTTGTAGGCCTCGATGTCGTCGGGGGTGTCGGCGTCGCCGTGCCCGAGGAGGTCATAGCCGAGCGGCCGACGTCCGCCTTCTTTCACGAGATCGAACCACCCCGGCTCGACCCACGTCATCTGTGTCGATGTGGCGAAGCCGTGCAGGAACACGACCGGAACTGGCGCTTCGCCGGACCAGATGCTCACGACGGCCCCTGATGGCCGGCTTTGTCGCCGAGTTCGGCGAGCTCGATCGCGAGCAGCCGGTTGAAGTGCTCCCGCAGCTCGCCTTTTCGCCCGACGTCGTTCGCAAGGTTGATCAACTCGTGAGGATCGTCGGCTGGCTCGTACCACTCGTGATCGTGGTCTTCGAAGGCTGCGTCCTCGCCGAAGAGTTTGGGACGTTCGTCGACGTTGCCGGCCCGGTCGACACCGCCGCCGATGCCGTAGTAGCGGGCGTACTTCGTCTCACCGTCGAAGAAGCCCCTTACGGCGTAGCGGGTATTGGCGATCAGGTCGGACTGGGCAGCGTCCTGGGAGAAGAACACATAGTCCCGCGGCGACGCCGACGGATCGGCGAGGGCGGGTGAGAGGTCGACACCCGACAGTGTGGGTACGTCGTCGATGTCGACGCCGCCGAGCGCGCACAGGGTCGTGGCCAGGTCGACATGGGTGGCGAGCGCGTCGGTTTCGGTGCCGGCCTGGGTCACGCCCGGCACCTTCATGATCAGCGGCACGCCCATCACCTCTTCGTAGACGCACGGCAGCTTCGCCCGGAGCCCGTGACTGCCGCAGGCGTCGCCGTGATCGGAGGTGTAGGCGATGACGGTGTCGTCGTAGATGCCCAGCTCGTCGAGCACGTCGAGGATGCCCTGCAGGTTCCGGTCGAGCTCGGCGTGCAGGTAGGCGTAGTAGTCGAGCTGGCGCAGCCACGATCGTTCGTCGTTGAGATCCATGAACCCGACCATGTGCTCGGTGTTGCGCACCTGACGCCACGCCCGCTGGATCTCAGGCTTGGTGTGGAGGTCGTCGTGGAAGTTCTCCGGCAGGACGTCGAATAGCTCGTCGTAGTCCTCGGGCATCGCTTCGACCGGCACGTCCTTCAGACGGAGCTCCTTCATGAAGTCGAACACCTTCTTCATGTCGGGGTGCTCGTCCTGGAACGACGGGTGGTCGATCGGGAACCACATGATGTCGTGCGGGTTCACCAGGGCGACGGTGAGGTGCCAGGGCTCGTCGCGGGTGCCGTGCTCACGCAGCCAGTCGATCGCATCGCCGGCGATGATCGGATCGAAGAAGCGACCGCTCCACGCCGAGCCGGTGTAATGCATGTCGTTCCCGCGGAAGTCCCGGTACCCGAACGACTCCATGTCGGGGATCTCGTCGTGGGTGAGATGGAACTTGCCAAGGTACGCCGAGTAGTACTCCTGCTCGTTGAGAAGCGAGCCGACCGTCGGGATGTTCGGATCGAGTGCCGTGTGGGTCGGGAACGACACATTGTTCGCCACCCCGTGCTGAGCGACATAGCTGCCGGTGTACAGCGACGCTCGGCTCGGCGAACACGGCGACGCGTGCGTGTAGTACCGGTTGAAGGTCAGCCCGTCGTCCATCAGTCGCTGATGGGCGGGCAGCTCCAGCTTGCCGCGCAGCCAGTCGTTGCGGCGTTCCTCGTCACTGACGATGAGCAGCTGGTTTGTTCGTCGGTCGTTCCGCACGAGTGACGACGTTACGAAGCGGCGAGCATCTCCGCCATCTGGCTGCGGGCTTCGGCCATGACGTCGGTGTCGACCAGCCCATCGGTGGAGAATGCTGTACCGACCTTGACGGTCACCTTCGGGCGCCCCTGAAACGGCAGGCGAGGCCACGAACCGCTCGGCCAGACCCGGTCGGCGTTGTGCAGCGTGATCGGCACGATGGCGGCGTCGGCCTTGCGAGCGATCGTGATGAACCCGCCGCGGAACTCGCCCATGCCGTCCTCGGCTCGCTGGTCAGGCGGGACGATGCGGCCCTCGACCATCACGGCGATGGGCCAACCGGCCTTGAGGATCTCGACCCCGTCGGTTACGGCGTCGGTGCCGCCACCACCGGCGGGGACGCACAACAGGATGCGCAGCCAACGCCCGACGATCGCCGGCCTGAAGTACGAGTACCGGACGAGACAGCGAGCCGGGTAGCGCCAGTCACTCAGCACGGCAACGGCGTAGAAAACGTCGGAGAAGCTGGTGTGGTTGGCGACGAAGACGACCGGACGGCCCCCAAGATCCGGAAGCGGGTCGCACGTGACCCGACTCAGGAGCCGACTGACCAGGCGGAAAAGCCGACCCCACAGTCGATACCGCAGCGTCGTCGGAAGTGTGCTGGGGGAGACACCGGCGTAGGCCACCCGGGCATCGTAGGGGGCCGAGGATGGCGTGCGGTTGCGGTCCGGCCGGTACCGTGCGGCCGGTGACGTCTCCCGGCGTGGTCGATCGTGTTTACACCCCGAGGGTGCTCGCCGTCTTTGCGGCGACGGCGCTCTACTTCAGCGTCGGCGGGCTCTCCTTTCCGGTGCTGCCGCGTCTCGTCGAGCAGGAACTTGGCGGTTCAAAGGCCGACATCGGCCTGGCGTTCGGCGTGTTCGCCATCGGCATGCTGCTGGTCCGGCCCGTCGCCGGTTGGCTCCTCGACCGCGTCGGTCGTCGGCCGGTCATGCTCGGCGGTTCGGTCAGTGTCGCCGTGCTGCAGTTGTTGCACGTGCCCGCAGCCGACACAGGGGAACTCTGGGTCTTGCTGGTCGTCCGGGTGCTCACGGGCGCGGCGAGTTCGGCGATGTACCTGTCTCAGGCGACCGTGGCGACCGAACTCCCGAATCCCGAACACCGAGATCGCGTCTTTGCGCTCTTCTCCACCACGGTTCTCGTCGGGTTCGCGGTCGGGCAGGTTGTCGGCGAGATGGTGATGCAGGCCCACGGCTTCGTCTGGGCCTTCGCGGTCTCGGCCGCCTTCGCTGGCTCGAGCACGATCGTCAGCCTCGCCCTACCCGAAACCCGACCTGCCGATGCCGTGCCTGCGGCGTCCGTGCGCGATCTGTTCCACCCGGCGGCTGTGCGGATCGGCATCGTGAACCTGCTCGTCTTCGTCGGCTTCATGGGGTTCAACGCCTTCATCGCCGACTACGCCGAGGAATTCGACATCGATGATGCCCGCTGGCTCCTTCTGACCTACTCGTTGACCGTGATGGCGATGCGGGTCGCGTCCACCAAGGTGTTCACGCGGATTCCGCGACGGGCGCTCGCGACCGTCGCCCACGGCACGGTCGTTGTCGGGGCCCTTCTCCTGGCCACCGCCGACGGGGTACCGCAGTTGTACGTGGCCGCCTTCGTGATCGCGGTCGGCATGGCGTGGAACGTGCCACTCCTGATCCTCATCGCCGTCGACTCGGCCACCGACGCGGAACGGTCGCGTGCCGTCGCCACGGTGACCACCTTCGGTGACCTCGCCAACTCCGCCGGCACGCTCGCACTCGGATTCGTGGCCGAATCCGTCGGCTACGACGGGATGTACGTCGTCGTCGCCGGTTCGGCGCTGGCGGCGCTCGTGTTGATGCGGTCGCCGTTCATGGCGGCGACTCGCGGCCTCCACGTCCGGCCGGCCGGCGTAGCGGGTTAGCAACCGCTCAGGTGTGCTCGGCGCGGACGAGGGTCTCGTAGAGCTCCTCGTACAGGCCGCTGGCGTGACGCAATTCGTCGTGGGTGCCCCGTTCGACGATCCGACCGTCGTCGAGGACGAGGATCTGATCGGCGTCGGTGATCGTCGACAAACGGTGCGCGATCACGAGCGAGGTGCGCCCACGGAGCGCCTCGGCGAGTGCCTCCTGCACATGGGCCTCGTTTTCGGTGTCGAGATGACTCGTCGCCTCATCGAGGATCACGATCGCCGGATCCTTCAGCAGCATGCGGGCAATGGCCAGCCGCTGCTTCTCGCCGCCGGACAGTCGGTAGCCGCGCTCGCCGACGACGGTGTCGTACCCTTCGGGGAGTTCGGCGATCACGTGATGGATACGAGCCGCTTCGCATGCGGCGACCAGTTCGTCATCGGTTGCGTCGGGTCGGGCGTACCGAAGGTTGTCACTGACCTTCTCGTGGAAGAGATGCGGATCCTGGCTGACGACACCGATCGACTGGCGCAGCGAGTCCTGGGTGACCGCTCGAACGTCGAGACCGTCGATCGTGATCGCCCCCGAGGTGATGTCGTAGAGGCGGGGCACGAGGGAGGTCATGGTGGTCTTGCCGGCACCGGATGGCCCGACGATCGCCACCATCTGACCGGGGGCGATGTCGACATCGATTCCCCGGAGCACATCGTCGGCTGATGCGGTCGTCTCGCCCCCACCGAGCGACGCCGGAGTCCCGGGCGCCGGATCGGGATAGCGGAACACGACATCCTGGAACCGGATCGCACCACGAGTGCTCGTCGGCAACTCGACAGCATCGTCGGCGTCCTCGATGGCGTTGGGTGTGTCGAGGACCTCGAACACCCGCTCGAACGACACGAAGGCCGTCATAATGTCGACGCGTGCGTTCGAAAGCGACGTGAGCGGGATGTAGATCCGCACGGTGTAGAGACCGAGCGCGACCAGCGTGCCGGGGGTGATGCCGCCATCGATGACCTGATGGCCACCCCACCAGTAGACGAGGGCGGTACCGATGGCACCGACCAGGGTGAGCGCAGCGATGAAGACTCGGGAGTACATCGCCGACTTCACACCGATGTCGCGGACGCGACCGGCGCGGTCGCCGAAGTCGACCGCCTCGCGGCGATGCCGGCCGAACAGCTTGACGAGGAGCGCACCGGAGACGTTGAAGCGCTCGGTCATCGTGTTGTTCATCGACGCATTGAGGTTCATCCCCTCGCGGGTGATGTCGCTCAGACCGGCACCCACGCGACGGGCGGGGATCACGAAGACCGGCAGAATCGCAATGGCCAGCAGGGTGAGCTTCCACTCGAGCAGCAGCATCGCGATGAGGGTGCCGCCGAGCGTGATGGCGTTGCCGACCACCGTGCCGAGCGTGCCGGTGAACGCCCGTTGGGCACCGATGACGTCATTGTTCAACCGGCTGATGAGCGTGCCGGTCTGGGTGCGCGTGAAGAAGGCGATGGGCATCCGCTGGACGTGGTCGAAGAGCTTCACCCGAAGGTCGTAGATCAAGCCCTCACCGATCCGGCTCGACAGGTAGCGCTCGACGAGTCCGAGCACCGCTTCGCCAAGCGCGGCAGCGATCATGAAGAGGAAGAGGATGTTGAGGTAGCCGCCGTCGCCGTCGACGATCGCACTGTCGAAGATCTCCCGGATCAACAGCGGGGGAAGCAGGCCGAGGAAGGTCGAGGCGATGATCGTTCCGAGGAAGCCGACGATCGAGGCCCGATAGGGCCGGGCGAACGACATGACACGCCGGCGGGTCTGCTTGGTGAGTTCCTTGCCATCGAGCACGGACCGGTCGGCCGTCATCGAGTGCATCACCATGAACGGGCTGGGAGCATTCATCAGGGAAAGAAACGTACCCCTCGGCGGGACGTTCTGACCGGCCCGGCCGCCGATCGATCACAAGGGCACAAACGACGCCGGGGTCATGGTGGGGTCCCGTTAGGGTGAAGTCGTGGAACCGCCCACGTCGGCGCTGCTGACCGATCACTATGAACTCACGATGGTCGCCTCGGCACTGGAATCCGGTGTCGCCCATCGACGAGCCGTGTTCGAGGTCTTCGCCCGCCGACTTCCGGCCGGTCGTGCCTACGGCGTCGTCGCTGGCATCGATCGCGTACTCGACGCCGTCAGCCGCTTCCGCTTCGACGACACCACGATCGAGCATCTCGTGCGCACCGGCGTCGTCGCTGACGGCGAGATGACCGACTGGCTGCGCGCCTACCGATTCAGCGGCGACATCACCGGCTACGCCGAGGGCGAACTGTTCTTCCCGTACTCGCCGGTTCTGACCGTGACCGGAAGCTTCGCTGAGTGCGTCGTGCTGGAGACGGTGATGCTCTCGGTGCTCAACCACGATTGTGCCGTGGCCTCGGCCGCGGCCCGCATGGCCGATGCCGCCGGAGGCCGCCTCTTGATCGAGGGCGGCTCGCGTCGCACCGATCCCGAGTCCGCCGTGGCCGCTGCTCGCGCCGGGTTCGTCGGCGGGTTCGACACCACGTCCAACCTCGAGGCCGGTCGACGTCACGGCATCCCCACCGGCGGCACCACAGCGCACGCCTTCGTCCTCGCCCACGCCGATGAGGAGGAAGCGTTCGAGGCGCAGCGGACCACCCTCGGCGTCGGTTCTACCTACCTGGTCGACACGTTCGACGTGATGGAAGGCATCCGTCGGGCCGTGAAGGTCGTCGGTCCCGACATCGGGGCCATCCGCATCGACTCCGGCGAGTTGCTCCGCGACAGCGTGGCGGCCCGAGAACTGCTCGACAGCCTCGGCGCGACCGACTGTCGCATCGTTGTGAGTTCCGACCTCGACGAGTTCCGGGTCGCGGAGCTCGAAGCGGCCGGCGCACCGATCGACGCGTACCTCGTCGGCACCAGCCTCGTCACCGGTTCGGGCCACCCCACCGCCTCGATGGTCTACAAGCTCGTCTCGATCGCCGACGCCAACGACCCGCACAGCGAGTTGCGCGCCGTCGGCAAACTCTCGCCCGGCAAGAAGACGCTCGGTGGGCGCAAGGACGTGCATCGCGTTGTCGATGCTGATGGCCGGTTCATCCAGGAAGTCCTCTCGGTCCTGCCCGTCGAGCTCGAGGACGACACGATGAATCCGCAGGTGCCGCTCGTGCGCGACGGTGAGATCGTCGCCGACCTCACCAACCCGGCTGAAGCCCAAGCCCGATGTGCGGAACGCCGCAGCCGACTCCAGGACGCCGACCGCACACCGTGGCCCACCCACTCGCCCGCCATCCCCACCGTCTGGGAAGGTGTCGAAGAACCCCTGTCGACCCCCGTCCCCTCCGGAGGTGCCCAATGAGTGAGACCACGCCGATGCCGGAATCCAGAAAGGCCCTCATCGTCGTCGACGTGCAGAACGACTTTTGCGAAGGCGGTTCTCTGGCGGTCGACGGCGGCGCCGCTGTCGCCCAGTCGATCACCGACACCGTCGGACTCGACCGGGCCAACGGGACCTACGCCTTCGTCGTCGCCACCAAGGACTGGCATCAAGATCCGGGTGAGCACTGGGCGAACGGCGACGACGCCCCGAACTTCGTCGACACCTGGCCGGTCCACTGCGGCGCCGAGACCCACGGTGCGGAGTTCCACGTCAACCTCGACATCGCCATCGATGAACTCTTCCTCAAGGGGCGCACGACGGCGAGTTACACCGGGTTCGACGGCGGCGCGTCAGCAGATGAGGCGGTCCCGCTCGGCGC
>Ga0255772_10000737_pt1 | contig 32224 bp, 12 predicted proteins | sample 071ome_34_FD_179970 | JGI IMG/M metagenome (GOLD analysis project Ga0255772, IMG submission 179970) | Coastal salt marsh microbial communities from the Groves Creek Marsh, Skidaway Island, Georgia - 071411BT metaG (version 2) | ecosystem: Environmental > Aquatic > Marine > Intertidal zone >...
CTATTCGCTATTTGCGAATAGCGAATGCTCCTTTAGCAATCTGGTGAATGCAGCGAACTCATAATTCGCCTGAGGCGTGTTCGATCCACGCAAGGAGCACCTTGGAGGATTGGCAGAGCGGTTAATGCAGCGGTTTGCTAAACCGTGAGGGTAACACCTCCGTTGGTTCGAATCCAACATCCTCCGCCTCGGGTCTGTAACTCAATGGTAGAGTACCGGGCTTTTAACCTGTTAGTTGTGGGTTCGAGTCCCACCAGACCCACTTGACAATCCACTGCCTCTATGGTATGATTGTCTCATCGGGAGATTAGCTCAGTTGGTTAGAGCGCACGACTGATAATCGTGAGGTGCCAGGTTCGAGTCCTGGATTTCCCATTCCTCAACAACGCTGAGTTGAGGTTTCTCCTAACTACATAGGCAAACGACTACTTAAAGTCAACAGCGAGACTTTTTTTGGGAGTGTGGTGGAATCGGTAGACACACCAGACTTAAAATCTGTTGACCATTACGGTCGTGGGGGTTCAAGTCCCCCCACTCCTATATACTACAACTGAATAAAGCAAATGTACGAAGAGTTGAATTCATTTGAGGAAGCATTGAAGCACTTTGGCACTCGCGTTGAGATTATTACCGCCATGGAAATGTCTCGACGCATCAGTGCTGAAGATGCATATCAAATGATTAAAGATGAACTTAAGGAAGTGAAGAAGATTCGCAAAGAATATAAATAAAAATAAGATATAGATCCGTGTCATATTAGGGCAATTTAATGGCATTAACAAGACTCCAAAACATCATCTCTTCTGTTGAAGGAAGAATCATTTATGTAAATCCAGATGATTTTGATTCGACTGACGCAATTGATAATAAAGGTAATTCACCTTTAAGACCTTTCAAGACGATTGCAAGAGCAGTTCTTGAAGTAGCAAGATATTCTTATGTAAGTATTGGTACTGCTGACGATAAATTCGACCAATTTACTATTCTTCTATATCCTGGAGATCATATTGTTGATAATAGACCATCAACTTATGCATATAAAGTAGATGGTGTAGATATTGTACCTAATATTGATGAAGTATTTGAACAGACTGCTGTTATTGGTAACTATGGGTGGAGTGATTCCACTAAGCAGTACTCTGAATTATATAAAATCACCAACTCTATTCGTGGTGGTTTGATCATACCCAGAGGTATTTCAATCATTGGTCTTGATTTAAGAAAGACCAAAATCAGACCTAAGTATATTCCTGGTGTTGGTACAAATAATAGTTCTAATTTTGTTCCTTTATCTGTAAACTATGATGTAACCACTACGGAGAAAACAAAATTAATTATTAATACTGTTGCCAATGGTCAAGCAGCAGCAAATAGTGCTGCTGGCATTAACGACCTTTACGTCGGTGCAATATTTGAGCAGGGTGTAAAAGATCCTGGGGGTAACATTGTAATTGATCCTGGCACTACTATCACTGCTATTGATCCAGAGTTAACTGGTAATGCTGGCAATCCACTCAAGGTTAGTATCTCTAAACCACACAGATACACTGCAAATGCTTCTGGTCAAATTGGAAATGTTGTATATCCATATGATGATGATACATCAAGAACAGCATTATTTAAAATTACTGGTGGATGTTATTTCTGGCAATTTAGTATCTTTGACGGAGATCCATCGGGAGTATTTACCAGCAATTCAGTAAGACCTCTTCCAAGTTTTACCAGTGTAAGTCCTGCAGGATTAAGTCATAGTAGACTTACTGTATTTGAATATGCTACTTTAAATGATCTTGCAGTATTTTATAGAAAAGTAGCAGACGTAGATACTATTATTAATGAGAAGTTTATTGAAACCAGAATTCAGGAAAACAGAATTGTTGGACCTCTTGCAGATAAGGTAACAATTCAAAGTGTATCCAGAAATGTAAATGTAGTTACTGTAACTTTAAATGAAGAACTTAATCTTACTGCAGGTAACTTTGTTAATATTCAGGGAGTAATTTCTGGAAATACTACAATTGATGCTATCTACACTGGAGAGAAGACTGTTGCTTCAGTACCAAATAGAAGTCAGTTTACATTTACATTAACTAATAATGAAACTCTAAGTCAGACTTCAAACGAAAGTAATTCAGACACTGCCGACTATCAACTCACTGTTGATGGATTTGTTGAAGTTGAGATTGATACCGTTGAATCTGCTTCACCATACATCTTCAATATCTCGATGAGATCGATTTATGGAATGTGTGGTATGCACGCCGATGGTGCAAAGGCAACAGGATTTAAGTCCATGGTTGTTGCACAATATACTGGAATTTCACTTCAAAAGATTGATAGTGCGTTCTACAAATTTGATGATGGACTCCAAACTTATGTTGCAGGTGCTCCTGGTGAATCTTTGCATACTGACATCAATGCAATTTATAGACCATCAGAAAGAAGTTATCATATTAAAGCATCAAACCGTGCAGTTATTCAGGCAGTTTCTGTATTTGCTGTTGGATTTGCAGATCACTTCATTGGAGAGAATGGTGGAGACTTATCAATTACCAACTCGAACTCTAACTTTGGATCTAATGCATTAAGATCTATTGGATTTGCTGATCAAGCATTTGATAAGGACTCTCTTGGAAGAATTACTCATATTATCCCACCAAGAAATGTTGAGTCTACTGAAACAAATTATTATTGGGAGACATTTGATACTGCATTAATACAAACCAGTAACACCAGACTGTATCTTGCTGGAAGAACTGATGAATTAAGTATTAGAAGTGGGGGTACTGGATTCTCAACTGGTCTTGTAGATGTATTTAAGAATGGTGTTGACACTACAACAGATGTTGAAATTATAAGTGTAGATGGCAATGGAAGTGTTACTTCCCTAAGTTTTAACACTCCTGGAGCATTTGGAACTTTACAACCAGGAGATGTTTTAACGCTTCAATCTGGTGCTGGAGAAGTTGATTGTACTTTTGTTCTTGGTGGTTCATTAACAAAAACCCTTGGTAATTTCACTATTGGTGCAAGAACTTTAAATACAGACGGAACAGCAGCGAACGAAATTGTTACAGTACCTTTATTTGCTGATAACACTACCTTAGTTCAAACTGAACAAACAGCACAAATTAACACTGGAGTAAACGTATTTGATTATGATTATGCTAATACAAATTGGTATGTAAATGTACTTGCTTCAGGAAATAATATTTACGATACTATTGCCACCAATGCATCTAACCGATATGGTGTAGGTAAAATTACAACCACTCCATCATCGTTCATTAAGAGAGTTGTTGATGAAAGAATTGATAATGATAAGATTTACAGACTGCGTTATGAAACTACCAGTGGTCCAAATGGAGAACTTCCATCCTTCCCTCAAACTGGTTATGTAATTCAACCGAAGAAGGGACAAAATATTCTTGGTCTTGGTGATAGATATACTGATGGTTCTAACTTGCTGCTTCTCAACAAAGAGATCATGGCAACGGAAGTTATTGCCAGATATAAGGCACAAAATGGAGGATCTTTACCTGGAGATGAGGCAGCATGTAAAGATGATTTGATTTCTATTATTGAAACCATTGCTCATGATGTAAGGTTTGGTGGTAATGCCACCACATGGGATGGTGCTAATTTATATACAAATACAATTACCAATTTTGAGGATGAGAGAAGTGCAACTGCTGAAATAATCAATAGTGTTGATGCAGGATCTGGTGACACTCCATTCGATGTAGGTCTTTCTAATAACTTTAGAGGACTAAGATGGATCTTTAACTACATTATCAATAATGGTGAAACTGGTGCTCCAGTCAATGCAAATGATTATGGTGTTGTACTGACAACTCCTCCTATTTTAATTACTGGTGAAGAGCAACTTATTAATGTTGCTGGTGGTTGTAGTGATGTAGATACTGCTGCTTCTACTTTACTTGGATATTATGTCCAAGCGATTGGAACAGATTCTGCTCCTGGCAATCTTACTGGAATCACCAGGACGACATTTGATAACACAGCAACAAACACTCAAGTTGATGGAGTAGACAGAAACATTTATGAAAGAATTACTGGTCATGAATATAATGACACATATTACATTTACGAAGTAGAAGAAGTACAACCATATGATGAAGTTGCAGATCTTGGTGTGTACTATCTGACAGTTATTAAAGGATCTATTGGTATTGACTCTGCATCTGTATTACCAGGAAATACTTATAGATTGAGTCAGAATGTTGATTCTCTTTATCCAGATATTGACATTGATAACACTGTAAGTGATCCTATTATTGGTAAGAGTATTGCTGATATTATAACCATTGGTAGAGTAACAACTACTGAAGGTAATGGTCCTGGTACTACAGAAGATAATTCATATAGCATCACTAAGGAAGCAATTTCTTCTTTCCTTGATGAATATCTTAATAATGAACTTGAGTGGATTTGGGATAATAAAGAAGCAGCAGGTTCTATTGTAACTAATGATGTTTATCCAAATGATGGTAATTTACCATCTGGACCAGCTACTACTACACTTGAGTCTGGAAATGGAACCTCTGAATCGAGAAGAGTTCTTATTAAACCTGCTAACCAGTCGGTATTTTTAGATGTTGAACTTCGTAGACCATCTACTATCAGATCTGGTAACCATACATTTGAATACGTTGGTTTTGGTCCTGGTAATTACTCAACAGCATTCCCAATTAGACAGACTAAGATTCTTTCTGATGATCAGATTAAGTATTCTCAGTCACTTAAAGAAGCAGGCGGTATCGCATTCTATTCTGGTCTGAACTCTAATGGTGATCTTTATATTGGTAACACGGTTATTAATGCTGTTACTGGTAAGACTACTGAAAACCAGATTACTGAACTTGAAACATTAACAATTACTAATAACTTGAATGTTATTGGTGGATCTGGTAATACAATTGCTACTAACTTCCAAGGACCAGTAAACTTTGCAAATAATATTCTGGGTGACGGTGGACAATATATCTTCTCTAATTTACAGTTAAGAAATCCATCTGGTTTCAATACTGTAATGACGGCAGTGGAGGGTAATAATTTCCCAGTAGATGCAGATACTGCTGACATTGCATTTAACTTAAGTCCTACTAATGGCGGTCATGCAGCAAACATTTATACCATACAAAATGAGTGGAGACCATTTGGTCTTGTTGGCACTGAAAAAATACATGCATATAAAGCATCTGGTTCTAATTACGTAGTTAACATAGGTTCGGATCTTCAAACTGATATTGATTCTCAGTCTGTAGTTAATGTAAATTATGATCTTGATGTAACTACTAATCAAAGAATTGGTTCTTTCCTTGATATTGGTCATCCTCCTGATGCTGCAATTGATTCAAACACTACAGGTAAACAAACAAGATTGCAGATTAAAGATAATATTGGTGGTGGTGGATTAACTGAAGTATCTTCTATTGAGATTATTAAATCTTCATCTAATAGTAATCATAAGTTTTTAAGATTTATTGATGATCAAACTCCAACTCCAACTGAATACTTTGCAGTTGATACGGATGGCAATGTAACTATTCCTACAACATCAGATTATGGTCTTGCCGATAGAGCATGGTCTATTACGATCTTTATTGCTGCTGCTAATGATGCTGCTTCTAATGAAAGTACCGTAACTCCATTGGGTGCAAACTTCTTTAATGGTCAAGTCCTTTCTCAATTTACTGGAACTTCGCAAGAAGCAGATTTAACTGAAGCAGCGGGCAGTGCTCTTGGTCTTATTAATGGATTTGTTTATCAAGTTACTTTATCGTTGTCTACGATGAGGTTCTTTGGTACTCCAGGTCAATTAACTGCATATACTAATCCTAATTCTGTGTTAATTTTTGTTAATGGAGTTCTTCAAGACACTTATAGAGATGCAGTGTATGACCCAGGAACTGATAAACTTTATTTCAACCAAAATCTTAATGTGGGTGATAGAATCACTGTTCGTGGTTTGGCGACTTGATAAATAAGTCATAGGGAAAAAGTAACTGAGCACTAAAATAGATGGCAATAACCAGAATTACACAGAATGTCATTAAAGACAGTACTATTACTGAAGGTAAGTTTGCTGATACTTACCTTGATGCTGCCAAACCAGATACTGCCTCACAAGCGATTACTTTTGAATCCAATGTCTTTATGGACGCTGGTTCAGGTGGAATTACTTATTTTTCTGCCGATGCAGGTACTGGTGTAGTTACATTAAATGCTCCAAATAATAATGCGGTAGTATTATCAGTTGCAGTTGGAAGTATTAGTGTTGGTGGTAATATAATTTCTGGGTCTGGAACTCTTGGTGGAGATAGATTACAGGTAGGAGATGGAACTAATAATGCTCCAGGATTGTATTTTAAAGACTCTCCAAATGAATCTTCCGGTATTTACAGAAGTAATAACCCAAATGAATCTGTAGAAGTTGCCGCTGATGGAGCAAAAGTTCTTGGTTTAGCAAGAGAGGTTATTTCTCTTGGTAGTAATATTGTTCAAATTCTTACTACCAGTGAAAATTACACTCAGTTACTTTCTTTTAACACTGGAGATTCTTCATTATATTTTGGTGAAAGCAATTCTAAACTAAGACTTCGTGTAGACGGACAAAATGTAGTTAATGTTAGAGGAGTTGATGCTACTAATACTGCATACGGAAACAATGAGAAGAGAGTCGGTATTAATGTAGATGATCCACAAGCAACACTGGATGTTGGTGGATCAATTAGAGCAACAAGTTATGAAAATATCGAACCAGATGATCTTCCAGTTGTTCCTGTATCCAAGGGTGGTACTGGATTAAGCACAATTGGTCAAGCAGAACAACTCATTAGGATCAATACCGAAGGAACTGCTTTTGAGTATTATACATTAAATACAGGTGACGTTAATAATCTGGGATCATTTAAAGTATCTGGTGATGATTCTGTATATGACGTATTGAGCAGAGGAACTACTACATATCAAGGATCTCCAGGATTTCTTCAACTTACTCTCAGCAGTGTTAGTACCTGGGAACCAGGAATGGAAATCAAACTGTTCGGTGTAAACACAACAGAACTTGCTCAATACGATATTAATGGTGATCCTGCAAACATCTATAATACTTGGAAATCAACACAAGTTGATCAAAATCCAAACCGAGTAACTGCAAATAATACTGGTGGAACAGGTACAGTTAGATATACTTACTATGCTGCACTACTTAATGTAAAAACTGGGGTTGTTTCCAGTTTGGCAAGATTAAAGCATGATGCTCCTGCGGGCGAGGGCGATGCTTATGTTGTAAATAGACCACTTGGTGAGTTCAATGACCAAATTTACAACACAGTTCCTCTCCAAAGACCAATTGCGGGAAGAAATCATGCCATCTTACTTTACAGATACATTAAGAATATAGGTGGTGGAACTCTTCCTGGTACTAATGACATCGATGGCAACCCAGTAGAAAATCATAACAATAGAGTTAATCTTATTGCTATGATTGGTCAGAGAGATATTGGTTCTCCATCAACATCATCCTTTAATTATCTCGATTATGGTCCTTTTGATAGAACCTCTTGGGGATTCTTCAATACTGACGGAAGTTACAGTTCACAGTACCAAGAAATCAGAAGTGTAAAACTTTCTTATACTCTTGCCGATATTCTTGCACAGCAACCAAGTACTCCTGGATGGTCAACAAGAACTGTTTTGGAAGTTGATTATGATCTTAATACTTTAACTATTTCAAATCCAACTGGTTCTCTTGACCAAACTTCTTTAAGTCTACTTGCAAACTATGATAATGTAACTTATCTTACTGGAGAACAGGAGAATTTCATTCCTACTGAACTTACACCTCTCAATCAAGCAGCAATCTATCCAGAATACAACAGAATTCAAGTTGTTCATGACGATACTGTTGGTATTCAGACTGCGATTCAGCAGCAGATCAATAAAGGACTTAGATCTTTGTTCTTGATTGGTGGTTCTTATCTTGTAAGAAGACTTGATATTCCTTCTTCATTCTCTTTAGTTGGATCTGGTAAAGCATCAAAGATTAGAAAGCAATTCTTCGATACTTCATTTGATACAGCAGGAGTATCAAATGAATATAGTAGACAATATGCTGCACTTTGGTGTAGAAGTCCCTTCGATCAAGCAGGTAATCCAACTAATAATACATCATTATCGATTGAAGATGTTACAATCAGAGATTTAGTTGTTGATGGAAACAACCATTGTAATTTCAGAGGAGGTATCAACACGAGACCAGAAGCAAACACTCTAATTTTTGCTAATGACATTAGAAATGTAAACCTATCCAGTTTGGACATTAGGAATTCTGTTGGTGATGGAATTACTGCTGAAAGAGCAACCAGAATGTCTGTACAGAATTGCAATATATTTGACAATTCAATTACATATCAAACATTTGATAGTCCACTGCAAGCAACAGATGCTACTGTTCTCAAAGTATCTGACTCTGCATTCTTATCTTGTCCTGGACCAGTCGATATTACCACTTCTGAGGTTGTAGCATTTAACTCTTGTATCATTAGAAATTGTGGTACTGGTCTTAGAATCTTTGGTACAAGAAGTGCAAATACAGAAAATAATCTTATCCTTGGACCTGACGATGAATGGATCCCAACCGAGGATATTTACGATACCGATTATAATTCTGTTAATATTACATGTGATAAAACTACAGGAACTGGTACTGGTGGGTTTATTAGATTCACTTATGTTGAAGAAAACATTGCTAAGGATCTTTCAAACACGGTTCTTAACACAGCAGTATACAAAATCAAACTTGACAATGCTGGTAATGAATTAATTGATGGTTCCGCACTGACATATAAACTTGATGATATTCAAACCAATCCAAGTATTTCTGTTCTTAATACAGAAATTTATGATCAAGAAAATGGTGGAATTCAAATCAGTATTCCTTCTGGTAGAGTTCCTGACGGTCAGGATGGTAGTACCTATGACATTACTCAGACGAGTGGAAAGGCAGTTCATGTCATTCCATTCAGAAAAGTATTTGAACAGGGTCTGTTCCAAACCAATTATAACTACTTAGTATATACTGTAGTAGGTGATGAAAGTGTTGCTGTTGGTGCAGCAGATGATTATATGATTGAGAGTGCCGTTGGGTATGATGGAATTAATCAACAATATATTGTTGCAATCAGATTTGAAAACCTGGCAGACTTTAGTGTTGGGGATATCGTTACATTAAGAGAACATTTAACCGAGTATAGTATTCCTCCAAACTTAACTATTGCGGATCGAGTATTCAACACGCAAGTTAATTTATGGACTCTAATACTTGAATATAATTCTTCTGATGGAACAACATTTAACCAATATCATAAACAAGTTAATGAACCACTTGGATTCTGGGACGATGCAAATCAAGAACTGACAGTAAGTTTCCCAGACAATACGAAACGTGGATATATAGAAAAGAAGAGATCATTTACTATCGCTAAAGGTATTATCGGAGTAGTCTAAACCAATGCCACAAAATACTAATGTAAACAATAACTCTGCCGTTGTTGTCGTCGGCAGAACTGCTCCAGTACCTACTGGTCAGCAATCTGCAGAGAAGTCAATTCCTGTTGTAGTTGCATCTGACCAAGAGGCAATTCCGGTTGAAGAACAGAATAAACAACAATCGGAAGTTGCACTTTCACTACTTGGTATTCCCAGATCTGAAGTTGCTCTGGGTATCTTTGCTGACGTTAACACTTATGACGTTAACCCATCAGAATGGTCAGCAGAACCAGTACAAACTACAACTGTATTACCATCAGATCGAGATGATTTTGCTTCTATACCTGGACAACAAGATTGGGGATTAAGTCATGTTCCTGCAGAAGCAGGTGCGTTGATTGAAGCACCTCCAACAGAAACTGCGGTTCTTACTTCTAAGAGATTCTTTAGATATCAACCGGGTCGTGTATCTGCTGGTACGTTTGGTGTTAAGTTTGGTCCATCACCTTACACAACTCTTACTGTTGCAGATATGCCTGCTGGGGCAGATATTGATGTTAATCTCTTGTCTCAAGCAGCAGATGAACAGGTTCGTCACCCAACGATTAAGAAGTATGGAGTATTTGATAACTTTGATGGATACTACTTTGATAGTATTAATGAGAGTGTTGGTGATAACTTATGCTGTGTAAGAAGAACACAATCTCTTATCCAACAGAAGTCTCAGTATTTCTTCTTTGATCCAGTTAACGGAGATAGTAATCCAAGACAATACTCATCTAAACAGTATGAGGACTATGGCAATATGGAACTGCCTGGTCAGTATTATAAGTATCATGGCGATGCAGTAATTCTTCGTGATGGTCTTGTTAATATTCATGCTGGTTTGTTTGATCCATCTCTGCTTAAGAAAAAGAGAACAATCGGCATCTCAAAAATTGCCACTGATGATTGGATTACTTGCGATACTGTAGAGCAAGTTATTACAGGATTTTCATATAACAATGTTACAGGTAGAGCAACTGTAACTACAAATGGTGATCATGGTTATAAGAATGGTGATAGCATTACTTTAAAAGATATTCTTCTGTCGTGTAATACAGGTCAGAAATTATATCCTAATAAGTATTCAAGAAAGTTCTTCCAAGTAGAAGCAATTAATGGTAATGATATTACTATCCATGTTGGTATTTCGGATAGAGACTCTGTAGTTCTTGGAGACGGAACACAGTTTGCTCACGTTAATGCAACTGGTGGAACTATTCGTGAAGTAACCTCAATCAATGAGATTGGATCTAATTTAAACATTACTGCAATTAATAGAACTTCTAACTCTGCACTGAGAGAAGTTGGTCTTCTTGAAGTTACTGTAGATAGTGATCACGGATTGCTTGAAGGTGATCATGTTCACTGGACTGTTGGTGCTACCTGGGGTGCTCCAGAATCTGGAGTTTGGCCAGTTATTGCAGCAACTGATGAAGGACGGAGACAGCAGAAGATTTATCAAGTAAGATACGTTAAAAACTCCAGAACATTTACTATTCAAATTGGTGACCCTGATTTTTCAGAACTCGATGTAGATGCAGAATGGACATCTGGTGGTACATTTAAGAAAGTAGAAGACTTTACTAAAAATAACACCAGCAACATCCAAACAGTAAGTTACACACCATCAACTGGTAAATTAATTGTTAATACTGGTGGTCCTATTTCTGGTCTTGCTGTAGGTGACACCGTTGAATTAGCAGACATCAGTACTGACTGTTCTTATGGTTCAAAGGTATATCCTGCAAAAGATGATGAAGAAACATTCCCAATCATCAATGTAACCAGCAATACATTCCAGTTTGAACTGTTTAAATCTACTATTGTTCACGTTCACGAAGCAGCAGGATTAACTGGTAGAACCAGTAACTTTGGTTTAAGACTTGGTTCTGGTATCTATTACTATAATAATGGTGTTCCTGTTGCTGTAAATGATAGAGGTCGAGTTGATGGTGGTATTTACTATGTTAGAAATATCCTTGGCAATAGAGTTAAACTGTCATATAATCCAGAAAATGGATTATCTTCACCAAACGAAGCAAATGTATTCAAGAGACTTGGTGCTCTTGGTGTAAATACAAGCGGTTCGGATTATGAGTATAAGTTAACTCCTACTACTTCTTCCACATACAATCCAACAACAGGTGAACTTACACTTGATTTTGGTACTGACACATCTACCTTAGGAGTACCTGATGGTATTCAAGTGGATGATAAGATCAGAATTGCTGACTTCTCACTGGGTATTGCGTGTAGCATTGCATATGGTACTGGACTTACTGTTACTGCAGGAGAGTTTTATGTAAATAATGGACTTGTTTATGAAGCAGTAAATGGTGGTACTACTGTAGATGCAACTGGTCCGGTACATACTTCAGGAACAGTTACAATTGATGGCATCCAGTGGAGATTCCAAACGGATGAACCAATCAAGTATTATCCAAGACCATACAATGCATCACCTGCTGCTGGTCTTCCTCCAAAGGATCCTCCTGCTGGTAAGTTCTTGACAGTTACTGCCAGAACTAATAATACATGTACAGTTCAGGTTCTTCCTCAAGTTCCTTCTTCTGATGAAAACGCAAGTACGATTGTTTACGTATCACCTCAGTGTGTAACTGTAGAGAAAGCAAGACCATACTTCATCACTCCTGCACCATTTATTCTTCCTGAAAGTCCTGCTGATATTGCATACCGAGGACAATATGATCCTACTGATAAGAGTAATAATGGTGAATGGATCAACAATGCATTTGGAGCATTCCCATATCAATATGAAGGTCAGGGTGGAGAACTTATTGGATATATTAATACTGATGTTATTGCAAACACCTCAGATGGTGCTTTATCTCTAAAAAATGATATTGACTTTGTTAATAATAAACTACTGAAAGATTGGGTATATAACCATGTCGATCCACAGTATTGGACAGTATACGAATACCGAGTTCCAAGATCCAGATTTAGTGGAGAAAAGATTGATGGACAAGCAGATAATGATGTTATCTACTCTGACGTAGTTTATGCTGCAGGTTCTCAAAGATTCCCTGGACAGGATGTTGTTGACCCAGCAACAAGTTCTACACTGACAAGAACGTCCAATTGGAACTTGAATCCAGCAAACGTTACCATGTATAAGATTGAGTTCTCATGGTACGGTGCTGTCGGTGCTCTCTTCCTTGCCTACGTGCCCCTGGACAACGGCGAAGCACGTTGGGTAAGGGTACACCACCTAAGAGCATCTAACCAGTTGAAGGTGTCCTCCCTGGGCAATCCTACGCTGCCTATTACATACCTTGTATATGGTGGTGGAACTGAGAGATCTTATGGATATCTCAACAACACGAAAACTGAAAACTATATTGCAAACTCGAATTCATACTCTGAGTTCCTTGTTAAGTATGGTGCTTCATACTACATTGATGGCGGCGACCGTGGCACAGTAAGATTGTTTAACTATGCAACTCCGGTTCAAGAAAATGTTTACGGTAATAAACTGAATTTTGATATTACTAATGCTGCTACAAATAACTTTGGTGGCGGAGATCCAGGCGGTGGTGATCCTTTACCACACTTAGTATTGACTGGTGCTGGGATCGACCCAGGTGCGGGAGATCCTAATAATGTTCTCTCTCTTTCACCGGATCAATATTCATTCTATATTGGGGCAACAGTCGTAACTCCATTGAGAGAACCTAATGTAAGGATTAATTGGGTTGATGGTGCTACCGGTAAGGTATATCTTTCAAGAGCAATTAATGATACAACAACTGGTGTGTTCTCAATTATTCTTGATAGACCAAAACTTCTTATTGGTCTCAAGTGTAGAGAGGAAGTTAACAGTGTAAGAAATAGAATTCAGGTATATCCTACCAGACTTTCTATTGGTAATGCTGGAAACTTTGCTACTATTAAACTGGTTAAGAGTCCCAAGTTCCAAACAAAGGATGTAGTTAATGGAGCATTTACCACTGCATATACACAAGGAAATGCACTTAACATTGGTTCTATTGGTAAGGCAACACCTCTGGATTCTACCTTGGTAAATAATAGTGCATACTTAGAAGAGTTAGGTTCAACCTTTGGATATTTCAGAGGATTCTTCGAAGGAAACACTTCTATTGTCACTGTATTTGGTAAATTGACAAGAGATGCCAGTGGAATTTATTCGTTCAGTGCTGACGAAAAGACAAATGCTAACTTATTAATCTACGGAGATTTCTTAAGAGCAGGTGAATATTTGGAAACAAATCCAACTTCGGTTGACGGATCTGCAGTTACTCCAAGTGATACTCCATTAGCAGCATTATCTGCAATTGCAATTAATGATGAAAGAAGAACTCCAATTCCAGGTACAGGACAGCAAATCACTACAATATACACTCCATCAAATAGTGGAGAACAGTTTGAATTGCAGCAATTCTTTGATTACAACAAAGATTATCTTTCATTCCCATTAACAAATGAGATTGAAACTCTATTCATTGCTGCAAGTGAAAATAGCACTTTTGATGCTACAACACCATCGACATCATTGACCGCTGCAATAACCTGGGAGGAACAGTAATAAATGGCTGGTAACGAGTTTGATATTAAGTTTGGATATAACAAACGCTCTGCCGCACAAAGAGATTTAGAAATCGTCCTTCAGGACGTTGAAGGTGTGCCTCTGGTCGATGCATCAAATGCTCCTTTGATTTCATCGATTGAAGGATTTGTCACCAGTGAACTTACTTCCGAAAAGGCAGTCTCTGTTGTACTGCCTACTGCTCCCAGAGTTGTAAGTAAATTTTTCACTTTTGTGTTTGGTGAAAAATTTGAAGTAAGTAAGAGAGTTGTGCAAGATGGTGTTATTGTTGAAGACGCATATATCAGACTTATTGCACCAGAAAAAACTTGGCAATTCTTAAGAGTTGGATTTTTTATTGATGCTCCGACTGGATTTGAAATAATCAATCCACAAACGGGAAAGAGAGACGGATTTGAATTTGAAACTTTTACGATTAAAAATATTGTAGAAGAAGGTTTTGATGTAAATGGCAAATTTAATGTAAGAATTGATCTACAGCAAGATCCAACTTTTACTACGGTTGAACCAATACGAGATGTAAATGGAAATATAACAAATCTTTCCGAAGTAAGAGATATAAATTACATTAGACGAGTCCTCACTAAAGATAGAATTGGAACACTTAAAATTGAAGAACAGTTTGCTGCAACTTCAGAAGTTAGTAGATCTCTTCTTGGAATTGACCGTGCAGAGACTCAATTAAGTCTTTTTTCTAATGTGTCTACGTATGGGGTTAATACAGATGAGTTTGTATTTTATCCAAATAACCCTGCTACGGGTCCTGCACAGTGGTCAAATAGAGTAACCGAAAGTGGAATTGCACATTATGCAGCAAGAGTTGATGAGGTTAGAAATGAGGGTGCGTTAGCACTGACTGCATACCCAGTACCATACACTTTTCCATATCCTCCCCTTTCCCAAAGAATTGTTAATGGAATTGATATTGGAGGACTTTATTCTTTGGAATCCTGGAGTCGCTGGGTAAATTTTTGCAAACTTGGTAAAACTTTATATGAATATTTCACAGCACTAAGAGATGCTAATGTATCATCACCAACAGATTTCAATAGATACAATGTTTTCTTAACAAGATTCTTACCTGCAGTCACTATTTACGACGATAACACCTATTATAATTCATTATATTACGGTAATAATACAGAAAGATATTATACTCAAATATCTATTTGGACTGCAACATTTGAACTAATTAAACGTGGAGATATTAGAGATCCAGTTACATTTAGTGAACTTGATTTTGATTTCTTGGCAAATCTTGCACCTATTCTGAGAGGAACTGGTACAAATAAAAATACTGGTAGTGGTGATGTTCCTACTCAAGGACAGGTTGTAGATGAAGGTCCAGAAGGTATACAGACCTACTTTAATCGATTTAGAGAGGAATGGATTAATAAAACTTGGTCATCTTCTGCTATTGAAGGTGGTACTGAAACTGGTCCAGATGATTTCCGACCTGGATATAGTCCAAGTGGTGGTCAGTTTGTACTATTGCAGTCAAGACAGGCATTTAGATATCAACCGGGACGTATTAGCGGATATACATTTGGTACAAGAGCAACTATTGAAAAGAATCAGGGAAACAACACTGGTGAATGGGGAATTTTCAACGATTTTGATGAATATGTATTCAGTAGAGAAGGTGCAAACTTTTATCTGATAAGAAGATCTAACATTCCATATCCAACTGCATTGTTACAAGAACTTGGATTGGTTGATGATTTAGGAAATCCAGATCCAGAATTTGTAAGAACTTATACTAAAACCGTTGCTGGTAAAAGTTATTCTTTCCAAGAAATAAAAATTTCCAGAGAAAGATTCAATGGAGATAGTTTGAATGGTAATGGTCCAAGTGGATATCTGCTGACCACAGATGAAATTACCATGTATAAGATTGAATTTGGTTGGTATGGTGCAATTGGATTGAGATTCTACGGATATATTCCAATCGAAAATGGTGAAGCACGTTGGGTTGTTATTCACACGTTTGTTATTGAGAATAAATTGGATGTTCCTTCTATGGGAGATCCTTTCTTTAAATTTAAGTATCAATTAAGACTCGGTAGTGGTCAAGCACCAGACTTAACACAACCACAATATGTGTTTAAATATGGTACATCAATGTACATTGATGGTGGAGATGAAGGAACTGTACAAGTTTATAGTGAAACTTCTGATCCAAAACTACTGCCATCAACTGGAGAATATTCGTCAGTACTTGGGATCTATCCAAAGACATCGATTGTCAGTGGTGGAACAGATGCTCAAGGAAACAGTGTAGACATACCTAATAAAAAGATTATCGTTCCAAAACAAATATCCATTAATTCTGACGGATTTGCAGAACTTAGTGTATTCAAATGTAGAGGGTGTCAAGGAAGTCAATTCTTGTACCTTCCTAATATTCGAGCAAATACAACAGGTTTTATTCGTAAATTGAAAAAAATAGATCCAGCAACTCCAACAAGTGAAGTTGAATTGGCACCAATTGATATTACTCTTGATAGTTTTCAAGGAGGTAGTGGTAAACTATTTAATTTAACAGATACAGAAGTATTGTATTTAAGACCTGGAGATTATCTACTTGAAGATATCGGTCAAAATATAATCCAATCAAGAATTGAAAATATCACTGATCAGGGTGGTGGTAATTATCGTATTCAAGTTACAGATCCTCAAGCGAGTACTATCTTTGATGGTGGTCCAATAACTGTAACGTTCCAACCAACTTGGATTATTGGTGAAGATGATAGGTTAACCTATGGTTTGCAAAAAGATGACTTTGAAGCAAAACTCATCACAACATTAAATCCTGGACTTTATTTGACTTACGTTGGAAACCAAACAGCAGGTGCTCAAAATCAAATTGTTACTTTAAGATCAAGAACACCAGGCGAAAGATTTGAGATCGATACTGATAGAGTTTTAGATCCAATTTATAATGCATCTACAACAGCATTACAAGAAATTATTCCTGCAGATTTCTTTGGAGATCCCAACACAGAAACTTTTGAAGTAAGGTTGTCAAAATATGACAATATTGCAGCATCTCCAACTCCTGTTAATGGACCATTTTCCGAAATTACATTTTTAAATCCATCTTATAGCAACGGTAATGTTCGAGCAGAGTTTGAACTTGGATTTACTCCCAATAGACCTTTATTTGGTGCTGGTGGAGATCTGCAGGGGTGGGTAACTCCAGATGGAGTTACTATTCAGGAAAATTTGGGAGGTACTTTAACCAATAAGATTGTTTTAAACAAATCTGATTACATCACTCTTCCATACCATCCATATGCAGTTAATACTAACCTTTTGGGAGTAGAAACTGGCGAATCTTTCTACGGTAGAATTCAACCACTTACATCAGATTATAGAATTCCAAATCCTCCAGGTTCAAATACTGGCGTATGCAGTCGAATATTATTAGAAAAGAATGAACCCATTGATGTTCCAGTTACTCAAGTATCCAGTACTACTTTAACATCTATTCCCTTTGCAAATTGGTCTGGATTTAATGATCCAAATGAATTAACCGCATATCTTAGTACATCAAGTTTCTTCTTAAGGTCAACAGTGCCCATTGTTGGCGGTACTGGTGATCCTACGGGTGGACAAATTGCTGTTATTATTAGTCAAAATCCGATTATTAATTTCTATATTGGTGGAGTTCTGTTTAATTGTAGATTCTCTGGACCAGTGGTAGATTATCTTGACGATAGTGTACAACCAAACGTAAGATATTATGTTGCACCAATTACAATTGATATTGAATCTGCGACCAGTGATCAAGCAGGTACTGATCCTATTGTAAGTACTCCAGGTGATACATTTATCATTTCATATAACAGTGTATTCCTTCGCGGGTGGTATGCACAGGGTAGTGAAGATGATGTACCAGCATCATATACGAGTGGTCCAAATTCAACAGGTATTTTTGAATATAATGCCTTCCCACTTTATCCTGTTATCTTCATGAGAGATGGTGCAGGAATTAGAAGTGCAGAAGTTCAAGATATTGATTTCCAAAGAAATGTCACTTCATTTAACCCTACATGGAAGGTATCAGAAAAACCTCAAATTGATGGGAGTACAATTATTAGTGCAGACTATTCTATCGGTACTAATTTAAGAACTGGACAAATTAATGCTAATGGTGTAGGAAGTGCTCAACAAACTCCATCAGATATTGACGGATTAAAACCATCTGCTTTCCAAGAGGTAGATAGACTATCATCTGCTCGTTTAGACAGGCAAGGTGAGTCTATTTTACGACCTGGGGATAATTTAACGACCCTATATATTAATAATGAAACTAAAACCTTTGACCTGACAGACGTATTTGGATCAGATAGAAAAGTAATTACACCTGACATTACAAATACAGAAGCAGTTTATTTTGTAGCAAGATCTTTAAGTGGGCTTCCTGTCGAATTACAAATTAACATTACATACGTAGAGCAGTTGTAAATATGGCAATCCGCAATCCAGTACTTTTCGGTTTAAAAGTAGACTTTAATTTCACAGATACTCTTTCTAAGAGTCAGTGTCTTGAAAACTTGGGATTAAGAATTGCAGATCTTGACGTTATTAGAGGTGTTTCCGGCATTGGAGTTTCTAAAAACGATCTTCAAAACGTATCTGGACTTAATGTAAACTTAACCCGTTATATTGATAGATTAAATTCAGATACTTCTTTGTATGCTGGAATTATCAATAGATTAGCAGGATATTCAACTACAACTCAAGGTAATTTTGAGGCATATGGACCAGTTTCTGGTGGTGCAGTACGTTATCAGTACATTCCTAATGATAAAGGTTCAGGATTAACTCCTGCTGACTTAAAATATGGAGATATTTCAACATCGAGAGTTAGTTCTTGGAGTAGTGCAACATCAGATGAAACGGATACTGAGCAACCTATCTCATATGGAGCATCTGTACAAGTCAAAAGAACTTTAAGAATCGGTCAAAAAACTAATTTTGAACCTCCCGTACTTGATTCTCTCATCAACGTTTTAGATGTTCCAGAACCAATTAGATTTCCTACGGAAGTTGCTACTGATATTATTGAAGTAACCGTAAATGGACAATCTCGATATATGTATGCAATGCGTGGAATTCCAATTGTATTTGTAACCGCATTTAAAAATATTGCACTTGATTTAGAGATTAATATTATCTCAAGTGGAAATCCCATTTACACTATACAAGATACTGATCTTCAAGAACAGGAAATCAAATCAATTCCTACTTTATCAGGAAATCTTTCTCGGTTAAGATATAATGGACCAACATTTAGAGAAAGATTTGTAAAAATATACTATCCACCAAATGATGTTCTTGGCATTACTGCAAGATCTCTTAATATTATAGAACTTCCTCCGGTTAAATTCCTTGCATTACAATCAATTTTCCTTGATGATAATCTTATTGCAGATTTTCCAGATTTTACTACGATAAATTATGAATATAATGCACAAGATCCTACTATTCCACCAACTTCAACTCTTCAAACAATAGATTTACGTACAAATCCTCTTAGTTTATCGGAGTTTCCAGAGTTAACAAGATTTGGAACTGCCGTTGTAGAGAGATTGCCAAAAACACTAAGATCACTTGAACTTAGAAATACTTTCTTTGCAGAAACAACTTTTAAAAATATTGAGCAATCTTTGGCTATAAAAGCATCTGTGGCAGAATTTAATGCTGTGACATGTCATCCTACAGATACTCAAGCATTTACATTTAATATTCCAACACGAACAGATTCTAATGCAATATCAAATATTAGTGGTATTTTTTACGATAAGACAACTTTTGCAGAACAAGATACTACATATCGTTATGTTTATGTGAAAAATGTAAAGGTACTAAAGAGTGGTAGTTTGTTTGGTGGCGTAGAACCACCACAAGATTATGAGGGAGAAGACTTTCTAAATTTGGTACAAAATACTTATACTACATCATATCGTGATTATTTTGATGTAATTGACTTATCAACAAGAACGCCATTCTTACAAACCTATAGTCATCCACAATCGGGAAATAAGAGAATTTATAAAACATCACTCACTGCAACTCCAAATCCAGATCTTGTAACGTATAATGTTAGCGATGAGATTACACCAAGAGTTGAATTGAGATCGATTTTAACTTATAATATCTCAGACATGAGATTCACTAAGTTAAACAATATTTTCATATCCCCACAAAATTATCTTGGACCTAATGAAATCAGTACATTACGTAATTTTAATGTTGGTTCAAATACCAGTTTGACTGAAATTGATAATGGTATTAATTTTACCAAGATGGCAGACATCAGAAGTATTAATATCAGTCAAACAAGATTACCAATTCCTGTCGGTCTTCAAGGCAATACTAATCTGGTTTCAATATCTTGTTCTAATGTAACATTCCCAGCAAGAAATACTTCACCACCATCACCATATACCCAACTACACCCAAGTGGAGGATATATTAATCCTGCAACAGGAGATGGCAACCCATCAAATTTGAATAATGTATTATTTACTACTCAATATCCTTTGACATTTGGTGAATATGTATTTACTGGTTGTAATAGTTTAACTTCTCTTTCGTTCTATAGTTCTACTCTTGGGGGTATGATTCCCAAAATGACCGGAAATGATAGTCTTTCATCTATTGATTTGAGAGGATGTAATAATGTTGAGGGAGGCAGACCACCAAATCTAACTGAAAACAATGGTTTTCATGGTAGAAGATTTGTTATGTGGGATAATACGTTCCAAGATTGTGCGAATAGTATTTCTGCTATTAGACTTGGCGGCACTAATCTTGGTAGAAACATCGGAGTTTTCAATCCCGCAACCCTTCAATATACTGAAGCAGAATTCCAAGGATCAACTTTCGCTCTTCCAAATTTAAGCGAACTAAGAATTAATAGTGGTGGAAAGTATTTGAGAGGAGCATTCTTTAGTATAAGTGGATGTCCAAGATTAGATTTTCTTCAATCTGTAAACAGTGGTTGGGGTCTTGATTTGCCTGATGGTGCAAACTTACCATCGTTTGCTTCTAATAATTCGTTGAGAATTGTTGAGTTGTATGGAAATAATTTTAGTGGTACTTTAACGTTAAATAATTTACCTAATTTAGAATCTATATCATTACAAAACAATATTATTGAACAATTTGGAGTCTACAGTAATCTTCCCAAACTAAAAACAATTAACTTGGGGAATAATGGAACTCTTACTGGATCATTGCCAAACTTAGATGAATCTCCATTAATTCAAACATTGGCGTTTTCAAACTGTAGTTTGACATCATATACGTCTGGTTCTATTGTAAATGCTTCAAAATTGAGATCATTAGATCTTAGCAATAATAATTTAAATCAGAGCAGCGTTGACACATTACTCGATGACTGCATTTTAAATTATAATAATGCTCCAAGATCAGGTGTTGTCATTAACCTCTCTGGTACTAATGCCCCACCTTCAACCATTATCACTAATATCCCTACAGTTAACACAACAACACAACAACTTGTAGTGGATGTTGAGCAACCACCAGCACAAACAGATCCTGTATATCAAGATAATTATACTCAAGTATATGAATATGATGATGTACGCACGTCTAACCCAAATGATAAGTTTTATTCAAGGCAGTCTGAATACACTGTAACAATACCTGGGCAAGGAAATGATCCTGATGTTGATGTAACATTAACTGGAACTCAAGTTCTTCCAACCTCTGCTGGTGTTGGTCTTCCTATTGAGGAAGATGGAGGAACTGCTCAAGTACAAGCAGCAGATGGTCAAATTGACTTGGATGCAAATGGAGATGTTATTATTACTACTCCACCTATAACAATTCCAAGAGTTTTTGAGATCTTCTCAAAACAGTCAACTGCTGAACAATTATCAAATGGCATTCCTGATGGTTCTTCAACATCTGCAGGACCATCACTCGATATTAGAGATGGTGTAGATCCTGGAAACTCAAATGTTTCTTACGAAACAAAAATATTTATTGACGGATTTGATTTTACCTCCAATGTAACTATTGATTTTGCAAATGATAAAATTACTTTCCCTGACGATGGTGAAGGTGGTGGATATCCAGAAACTGGAACTACGATTACTTTCCAAGTTATAACTACAATTAGAGGAACAAGACAAGAAATTAGTGGTGGTGTAGTTACAGTTCAAACGTTAAGATCTTTAGGTTGGATTGTTAGAACTGCATAATCATAATATATAAAAAGGGACCATAATATCTTAAGATGGCAGGAAATTTAGGATTTAGTCAAAATCAAAACTTACTGGAGGTTGAAGATGGAGCAGGTGCTCTACAAAACCTTGCGGGAGGAACTATTGATGCAGATTTAAGATTATTTGCGGGATCCTCCACAAGAAAGTCAAGACTCTTTTGGGATAGACTTGAAAATACATCTACAGTAACTGATTCTCCAACAGACATTAGTCCTGGAACTCGACTAAATTTCAATACTGTATCTCTATACAGTGATGATGATATCGTTTCACTGAGACCAGTAAACTTACTCAAAGACATTGCTTTTTATTATGAAGGATTTGATGCAGATGGATTATTAACTGAAATTAATGGTCTTGACATAAATTTTATTAGAGGAGAAAATTATACTCCAGGATTTTATCCTGATGTAGTTATCAATGGAGGTAATGGAGATGGTGCAACAGCAAATATTGTTGTTAATGCTGAGGGTGAAGTTGAATCAGTAGAGATTACTAACAATGGTACTGGATATAATCAAGGAGATGTTCTTAGCGTAGTTGGCATTGGTCCGGGCAGAGGATTTATTATAAGAATTATTGGATTTCCATGGAGAGCAATACTTGTTGGAAATACTGCATTTGATGCATATCTGTTTAGCAGTTCAGTTCTTTCCGTTGAAATTGGAAATACCAACAGTTCATTGAATGGAACTTATAGCATTAGAAAGAATTTAATTACAGGGTTAAATGAATTTTACAAACCCAATTTATTTGATAAGCAAGCATATGATGTAAATCGATTACGGTTTGCACAAAATAAAATAGGCAATAATATTGATTTGTATGACATTGATGGTGATGGAACTTTCACTCAATTTGATGTAGATTTAATTGAAATTTATTTAAACAATCAGACTGCAAATGAAGCAACTCAATTGCTTGCATTTGATACTTATATTGTTGCGAATCCCGCACACTTTAGTCAAGAAAGTGTAAGGAGAAATAACGCTACAAGAGTTAGAAACTATTTTACTGGTCTTTCTCCAGACTTATATGATGTAGATGGAACCGAATTAAGAGACATAACGATTAATATTGATTTACTGAGTACATATGCAAATAACTCAGGGGTAATTTATGGTGTAAAAACAGCATCATCTTTAATTCCTGTTTCACCAGTATCTCCCATTAATTTTACACATACCAATATAATAGAAGTTCCTATTAGAAGTAATCCAAATTTTACAATTGATCCAGAAGAAAAGACTGCATTACCATTTTTTATAATTTATACTGAAATTGCAGGTTCTCCAGAGAATATCTTTGATAACTTCAATCTTTATGGGACAAGACATACATGTACAACTAATTTAAATGATTACATTAATAATGTCCAAGTAGGTGCAAACAACACTCAATTTAATTATAAAATTTTTAGAAAATTTGCTATTGGTAATACTTACTATGTTGATATTGTTATTAGTGGTTCGGGAAAACCTCTCAATGTTCCTTTTGGAACTTCACCAGAATTAACTCCAATCAATGCTACTCCGGTGTTTGATTCTGGTGATGAGTATTCCATATTTGATTCTAATGTAATTGATTTCTTCTTTCTTAAAACAAATCCAAGATCAACATTAGAATCAATTAAACAACTTGTATTGTTTTCTGAGTTATATCAATTCCAATCTCCAGCAGGATTGCCTCCATCAACAGAAACAAGTCCATATGAAGGATTACTTGTTTCTGTACCAACATTACTTCCAGATTTGTTAATTGAACGAGATGACTCATTAACAACTGAAAATATCTTAAATTTAAATCCACCAGAAATTCTTGATGATGGTACGTTACCAAACACCATCTCTACCGGTAGTTTTGGATACAATATTGGAGTTGGTGGTAACAACGTCGCCTTCTCTACTGCTCTTTCTCAAATCACAAACACTGTTGACGAAGCATTATATTTAAGAACCACCAAGTATAGAATTGACAGAAGTTTATATTTTAAAAGAGACATCAAAATTAATGGGTTAATCTCTTCTTATGATCCAGACTCATTTAATATTAGTAATGGGGCACTGGTAGATCCAATTTCCCCAGGAATTTATATCTCAGATCCCACATCACAAATTACTAACCCCTTAGCATCAGATTTTGCAAGAAAAACCAGATCATTCTCCAGTAATTATAATCCATGGAGAGATGATCTTATTGTTGAGGCATTATCAACAGGATCATTGAATGTAACCATTAATGATCTTATTTGGACGACAGAAATTCGTCTTGATATTGGAAGAGAGGGTGCAGGTCAAACTGAACTTGAAAATATGGGATATGAAACAAACATTGTTGGTGAAACTCTTGATGATAATTTCAATCAAACTACCGTTGATAATGGTGATTCTTGGAAACTGAAGACCATTATCAACGGAGAGGTTTTCTATATTATTATGAGAAAATCATAAGTCTCCAGGATTTGTATCACCCATCAGAAGTTTATATTTAGTATTTCCGAAGAGAAGTTCCAGTTTATCTGTAACTGGTAATGTGTCATTGGAAAGACCAACAGTTGAATAGAATTTTTCTGGTGGATGATTAGCAGAAATACTTCTAACATTAACCAATCCATCAATATACATATCAGGATTTAATGAAGTCGTAGAAAGACCAATTGGTGAACTATCAAAAGGTGGTGAAGTATCAAGTGGAGGACAGCAAAGTTCTCTATTTGATGCAGTTGCTGCGTAGGTATACACAGACAATTTGTTTGTTGTGTTTTGCAGTTCAGTTGCAATAGGAATTGTATCAGGACTAACAAATACAGTAGCAGGTGCAGTTGGATTGATTAGTCTCAATCCAGGGAATCTTTGACTTGCCCAATCAGGGGTTGGCAACACTTCATAGATATTACTTCTATAATGAAGGAATCTGTATTGATTTCCATTAGTGCTTGGATTTACTCCAGACCAATTTAAACCATTAGTAGATGTTGTATTCAATTGTTTTGTTGGAAAGTTATTAATTGCAGATTGAATTGCTTCAGTTGGAGTTAATGTCCAATATTCTTCAACTCCATCACCAGACTGTGGTGGATATGTATAAAGACTTGATGTATGTTGAATTTGATCCGCAGAAGCATACCATAAAAATTGTGCAGAATTACCGAAAATCCTTATAATAGATCCTTGAGGTAATACATATTCAACGGCAGTTTCTGAACCTGCTACATTACGAGCAAATGCTTTTTCTGGAGCATTACCAGATCCAGTAACATCATAGAACATATCAAAATCAAGGATGTTGAGTACAACTCCACCAACTGGTTCAAAACTAAATGATGATGTTGGTGTTATCGTAATATCGGAAGTAATTTGGAATATTCTATCTTCAAATCCAACTGCTCCTGCTGAATTCGCTGCTTCAAACAACTGTCTCAGTTCACTCAATGTAGAGACAAAATAACCATTTGCTAAGTTTGGAGTAGTTACATTACCGGTTGGGAACATAGTATTCCAATCATTAGATATTGCCCAATCAGTCATGTTAAAGAGGGTTGACTCATATTCTTGAAGATTGAGTGTTTTATATCTTTCAGTAGAACCATCTTGTAGAACTTCTGTTTCACCCCAAACCATATGATTCTCATTGACACGTACAATTAAATAATATTTTGTATCTCCAAATGTACCATCTCCGGTCCAAGGTTCTTTGTTAATTCTACAAATACCTTCAATAGTTCCAATTGGAGTATAATCATCAAATGGGAAATTATCAAATCCTTGTTCTAACAGTGCAGTTTCAAGTTGTGATCCACTAACACGAGCATATATGTGATTTCCACCAAGTCTCTTAGATCCCTGAATACCATTTAACGTAATTGTACCTGCACCATTTTGGTATCCATGTCTAATATCAACGGAATTTGTATATGCATCTGCCCACCAAGCAACACCTGCTTCACCCTGTTGGAATGATGCAGGAAAGTCCTGCCAAGTTGCTGGAGTACTATTTTGAGCGGCAATTCCATATTTTCTTTGAGGATTTGCTCCAGTAAGATCAAAATTATATGAACCGGTTGTAGAGACTCCTAAACCACTATTAAGGAAATATTGGTCAAGATCTGCATATGGAAGAGTTGTGTCTCCATAGAAGTCCTTGATTCTAACCATAATATAGTTGGTTTTTGTTGATTCAGTTTCAATAGTAAAGTTGTTCTGTGTGCAAATTGTATTTGTGCAGAATTGTCTCAATGGTTCTTGGATATCAATTCCTTTATCATTATATACAATTGCTTTTAATGGTGTACCTGCCTGAAGTCTAAAGACATTGAAAGAAGATACCCGATCGGTTCCCCATCCAGATCCGTCAGATTCACGATTACCAGTTGATTGTCCTACAAATGCTGAGAACAAATCATCTTCGGGATTAAGATATGGATAATATGTATTTCCATCAGCATCTTGTAAACCAGTACCCTCAACCCTAATAATACCACCAGAACTATTGTTGGTTTCATTGTATACAGTTACATTATTCCAACGAATTCTTGTTTCTCTGGAATCTTTCCAGGGAGTTTCAATTCTTTCAGTTGAAGCACTGCCGCCGGTCAGGTCCCATTTCTTGAACCATCCATACTGAGAAGTATTTTGTGGTGTTTGTGTTACATTAGTTGGTGTAAATCCACCAGTTGCAGGTTCTCTTGCAGCAGGAACATTATTAATTGAAGAATCAAGTGTAACGTAATTACTACCTGAGATTTGTTCAATCTTGGAAATTCTAAGATATGTAGTTCTTGTAGAATCTACCTGAACACATACATTCATACCAACTTTAACTTCACTAATATCACCTTCAAATAATATTCCATTTGATCCACTTGTGAGAACACAAGTAGTTACGAATCCTCTATGATCAATCGCACAATATGGAATATTACTTCCAGTTGCTCTTGCAGCTTTACTTATAATAATATTATTATTTGATCCTGATGTTTGAGTTTCAATAACTCTTGTACCAGCATCAAATGCAGATTGTACACTTGAGTTTTCTTTAAATGCATCAATTGTATCTTCTACAACATAATTACCTAAAGCAAAATTGGTAGCATTGTCGGCAATCAGAAGACGAGAGTCTGGTCTTAACTGACAAGTACCTTGTTTTACAGTAAGGAACCAATTTAATTTTGTTTGATAAACTGATTGTATTGGGAATAGACTGTAAAGAATATTATATTGATCACCTTTGCTTATAAGTTGTGGTCTACCAAATGCAAGTTGCTTAATACCAACTTCTCTACTTGTTCCATATGATTGAACTGCATTGTCGATAAATTGTTTAAAATCACCGATTTCATAGAATTCATAATCTCTTCCATATAAGAATTTGTAACTAAAACTACTATAGAATTGCTGTTGAGTATCTTTTTTGCGAATGTACCAATACTTATAGTCTGTTGTTGGACTAATATCTTCATCTTTAGTATAGTATGTCCAATCAATAGCATAATCATCAAATTCAGACAAGAAATGGTCTATTGTTATTGTTTTAATTCTTGGTATTTCTTCACCATGTCTTGCAACAAATATGACTGTCGAAGATTCATCAGATGCAGATATAGGACCAGTGGTGAAATTTCCAGATGTTCCTCCTATACCAATTTCAAATGATCCTGGAATTTGATCAAGAGTTACTTGTTCTGTACCAGAAATAAAAACGGAAGATCCGCCGCCGCCACCTTGAGATTTAATTGTTTCATCGGTGGTGGAAGCATTTTCCTGACGCCCGCCTCCACCGCCGTAGAAACCACCGCCACCGCCGCCGCCGGGGTTGTTATATATGGAAGTATCGCCTCCAGCGCCGCCTTGCAGTGCAAGACCTTCTGATGAAGTCCCACCTCCACTATTGCCGCCTTGTAATTGAGATGCACCGGAACCACCACCAGAGGTATTTGCAGCACCTCCATTTGGTGATCCAAATGCACCACCACCCGAACCACCTTTTTGAAGTCCTTCATTTTCATACCATCCATAAGTATGAGAAGCACCACCACCTCCACCGGCAATAACAACTACATTATCAGTGGTAAGTGGTACAGCATCTGCAGCAGCGAACCCGTTAGAAACAGAAAGGTCAAGGTCAAATAATCCAGTGAATCCACCACCACTATATGATTGCTCTGGTGCTGCGCCATCAGATATACCCGAAGCACCTCTGCCACCGAATTCAGAAGTTTGCCCATTCAATTCTCCTTGACTACCAATAATCAACGCATAGAAAACATCTCGTCTTAATGTAAACGTTCCTGCTATATAACCACCATAACCACCAGTAAATGCATCTGGAAGATTTCCATCTGGGTCAGATACAACTTGTCCACCTCCAGATGCACCACGGAATACAAAATTAATTTGTCTGTCTAAACTGTTAGTCTGATCTGCATAGAGTATATATTTTTTACCGGTCTCAAATACTATTGAATTGGCACCAACTCCTCCAGGAGCGTATTCACTTGTGTAAATACCACCATCTGCACTTGTTTGATTAGATATATTAGTGACAGGATAGCTTCCAGTATTGGGATCATAAACTCTAATTCTAACGTTTCTGGTAACATCCCCATCCATAGTTACGTTACCGCTCTTATTGTCCCAAATTGGATTGGAAGTATTACCATAATTTGCAGTAACTGGTGTTCCTGATGCAATATAATATGCAAATTGGTCATTTACATTGGAGTCAAATCCAACAGGAAAATATGAAGTATCTAATGTTAAGTTTGCATATGCATTTGCAGTTTCTTGTTGTCCAGTTCTAACAGAATTATATGTTACAGGATTATTATCTATTGCTACAAATGAACTGCTAATTATCCATCTTCTTGCCAGTGGTTCAGGGTCTGATGGATATCTTCTATAATCATAGATATAATCTTCATTAGTAAAATGCAGTCCATAGAATTGGTCATTTGTTCCATTGAAGTAAATTCTATTTGGTTGGGATGCATCATAATCCCATTCAGATTCAGGAATTCTTAGTTTATGATATATGCTATTGAAATATGTTTTTAATTGTCTTCTTTCGTATGGACCATAACGATATGTCGCAAGTAGTCCGGCAAGACTTGCATTTTGTGGTGCTTCAATAATAGTTCCAGTAAAGAAACTTTCATTTGAACCTGTTGATGGAGCATCAAGAGTTGAAGCATCTAAGTTCAACAGGTTAAAATCTTCCGTTACTTCAATGTAGAAGAAAATTACTTCTGTTTCATCAGGTTCATTACGAATGGGGTTTGCAGCACTGCCATTTCTATGAGTTAAAACTCTGTATCTTTTAGATTTTAATTGTCCTTCAGCAACTTCAAGAAATATAAGATCATTGTGTCTTACTTTTTGTGCTTTTGGTAGTGATACTTTAACAAGTTGTCTTGTAGGATCATTATATGCTTCTACAATTTGTAGAATATTGGAAAGAGAATATTTTCTTCCAGGACCAAATAATCCTGGAAATGTTTGGTCATATCCTAAGGTGAATGGGTTGTCTATGTAATCTTGGAAATAGTCAATCTCAGATTGAGGTACTCTTCCATATCTAACTAATTGATTGGGAAGTTCATCTGCTGCTTGGAATTTGAAGATGCACGAACCAGTCGTTCTAATTTGGAAATCAACCTCACCAGAATTACTTGGTTTATAAAATCCTTTCCAGTTTACTCCACCAAATAAAGATAAGAATGATGCTTGAAGTTTACCTGTATAAGCAAACTGACCTCTTTCCCAGAAGTTATCTGAAATTGTTATTACTTCTCCGGTAATAACATCAAATTCATCATTAAAATAGATGTCTTGCAGTCCACCCCAAAACCTAACAAATTCAAAATTGAAAGACTCAGCGTTCTGAGATGTTAACGGTTCTGATGCAATTGCACCAATCTTTGATCTCCAAAGAATATTGTTAGAAAGTACAATTTGTCCAGGATCATATTCTTCAAACAAGATTAGGTCTTCTGGATCTCTAATAATATTCCGAGCATCGTAATAGATAGCATCAGGACCATCACCCCCAAAGAAGAATGGTTCACCAGCAGAGAAGAAACTTGAGTCTAACTGAGTTTTAATTTTAATCAGAGGTAAATATACTTTACTTTCATCAGTAATAAATCCATCCTCATCAATAACAGTAAATTCTACTGTAATATTATTGAGACCCTGAAATGTACTTAATGAGATATTGGTAAAACTAATACCAAAAATAGGATTCAAATCATTAATAGTAAATGATGCCTCCGTTCCAAGCATTGACGGAGTATTTAAGATATTATTAAGTGCTGTCGTTGGAGATGTCAGATCCGCCAGGTTAAAATCCCTTCTCAGTCCAAATCTATTAAAATTCTTCTGTACCATGAATCTGGGGGTTGCCGTTTCTTTTTATTTATGGTATGGTGATGATGCCCTATTAAAATTCCAGTATTTATATGGACTTTGACAAGTATAAAACAAATCTAACCAATCAACTTGCTGTAGTTAATTCGCAAATTGTTGAAAAGGAAGAAGAATTGACTAAACTAAAAGAGTTTCGTCTTCGTATTCGCGGTGGATTGGAAGCAATCGATCAAATTGAAGCAGATGTTAATGTTCCCACTACTACACCACTTCAACTCCAGCAAGACATTCGGCAGACAGTTGAAGAACTGGCACAGGATTGATTGCCAGAATTTGATCACTGGGTATTGTTAGTGGGTACTTCACACAAGACACATGCCTATCAGTCTCATGGTTGCCACTCTCCGTAAGGGTCGCACTGGTGCCGAAATTTTGGACATTCTTGAAGCAATTACTGGTGTTGAGAATGACACTCCTGAAACTACAACTGTAAACACTGGTACTTTGGAACCGATTGAATTTTGACATGCCAAAGTATGATGCTAACTATTGGGAGAGCATGAGAAGCAATCTACATCCTGACCTCAACCACTCAACGTCTCCCTATACGTTATGCCACTATGGAAACCGCCACACAGTTCTTGCCCAAGAACCCGGTGTGCTCTACAATACGAGAGAACAAACGGAGAATCACCCATGACCACCGAAACCTTCGCAGACTACGTTGCTCAGCAGGATGCCCGCAACACCATTCAGTTGAACGTTCGCAAGTGGACTCTGATGCTGTGTGATGCTCTCAAGCAAAACTATATTCATCGTTCAATCAAATCACACGAGCGTTCACTCTTTCGTGACTTTCATCAAACCAGTGTTGATTATCATGAAGCATGTATTGAAGCACTGAAAAATGGTGAGTGTGATTATGACTTCTTCATTGAAGAAGGTCGTAAGTATCTCAAGGTTATGATGGATGCTCGTGGTTCTAAATCTATTCATGCCTTCATTGATAAAAAGACTGGTGAAGTGTATAAACCTGCCAGCATTAAATCTCCTGCCAAAGGTGTTCGTTATGATCTGCGATTGATCAAAGATCGTGAGTGGTTGCTGGAAAATGCAGACTGGGCAGGTTCTTACTTGTATGCCAGGTGAGGTAGTGGCACAGGGAGCGTTCACAAGGCGCTCCCACATCCTGATTGTAAGTAAATGGAGAACAACTAATGACTGACCACCCACTGACTGACGAGATTTGTAGACATCTTGCAGACACTGAAGATCGTCCATTCACTTCTATTGAGATGGATAACATGCGTGCCGCTGCTGATTGGCAGTTGGAGCGGGTGATTGAGTGGTTACGCGACACACATGAAGAACACATTGGTCTTCTTGCCGTTATTAAAGACCTTCGAGAAGCAATGCGCCCCACCACACAGGAGAACACTCCCTGAACT